>Ga0115569_10000091_pt1 | contig 70604 bp, 38 predicted proteins | sample COGITO_mtgs_1205_2_FD_87295 | JGI IMG/M metagenome (GOLD analysis project Ga0115569, IMG submission 87295) | Pelagic marine microbial communities from North Sea - COGITO_mtgs_120503 | ecosystem: Environmental > Aquatic > Marine > Epipelagic | place: Germany:Helgoland, sampling site Kabeltonne... | reverse complement strand
TCCGTGGCGATGGTGTCGATTTCCAGGCCGTAGAGCAGGTTGTCCGAGGTGATGTTGTCACCTGCGCAAGAGCAGTAGTAGCAACTGCCGTCGTTTTCGGTAGCCAGCTCATCGTAATTGCAAGCGGCCACATCGTCGCAACCGGGCACCTCATCGCTGTCGCAGATGCCATCGCCGTCTGCATCGAGCAGGGTGACCGATCCATCGAGGTTGCACTCCTCGCAAAGCTGCGGGTAGACGCAGATACTGTCGGCAGGAACCGTCCAGTTGGGTGTGTAGTTGCAGGCGGCTTCAACGGTGCAGCCCTCGACAAAACACATCCCTTCTGCCGTCCAAGAAATAAACGAGTATTCCGCAGGAGAGGTATTGATGTCGCCATTGTGAATGCCCACTTCCCACATGCCCGATCCGGACATGGGCGCTCCTGTGAGGTCGACCGTAGCACTATATGTTCCTGGGACAGACGTATTCCAAGATTCAGGCCAAGTAGGGCCCAGCGAGGTACATCCATTGCCAGCCATGTAGGGGCTCAAATTGCCCTCCTCTGTCCAAGGATTTCCACCGAAGTAGTAGCAGTTGCCATTGGGGTCAATGAAGCTGATCAGGATATCGGACACCCAGTTCCTCATGCTGCCTGTCGGGGCAAAGTCGACGGTCAACGTAAACAACCCTATGCCGCCAATGGCGCTGGCCTCGACATTCCAAACTTCATATTGGGTACCCGCCAGATCTACTTCACTCTCCAAGGTGTAGCTGCAACAGCCCACCACAGGGTCGATGACCGGCGTGCAAGAGCCATCGTCCACCACGGCATTCTCATCGTAGTTGCATGAAGCAGGACTCGTGCAGCCCGAGCAAGACCCTCCGTCACCACCGCACTCGCCGCAGGCATCCAACGATTGGCAGGACCCGTCGTCCACCGCAGCATCGGCATTGTAGTTGCATGCCCCGGCATCGGTGCACCCTACAATCGCTCCATCCGCGCAAATCCCGATGAAATTGAAGCTTGCATCGAAGGTCACTTCCGTACTGCTGTCAAATCCGTTCCAGACCTGAAGCGTCCAATCCCCGTCCCCGTACAACGCGGCATCGGAGAGGTCCAAAGAGGCTGAGTAATTGCCACTGTACACCTGCCTCCAATTCAGCGGCCAAGATGCCCCTCCGGCCGCAGACGCGCAGCCTGAATTCACATTGAATCCGCCGACCTGTATACAGTCTCCTGCAGGTGAGGTCAGGGTAAACATGAGGTCTGATGCCCAAGTGCTGTTGTTGCCCGTAAAGGCCAAGTCCACCTCCACATAACCGAGGGAACCCGATCCGTTGAACACAACCGGCACGCCCGATGCGCCCCCCACCAGGGACTCCGCCGAAGACACAGTCGTAGCACAGCTACAATCCCCAATAGGGTTAAATGCACACGTGCCATCATCCACCACTGCCTCACTGTCATAATTGCAGGCCGCACTGTCTGTGCAACCCGCACCTTCTTCGCACATGTCCACAAAAGACATGTCCATGTCGTAGACCATGTCGGCGTTGCCAATGTCCGAGCCATTGGCCACGCGGACCGTCCAAATACCCGTTCCGAATAGGTTTCCTGCAGACACATCAACCGTGATTGTCCAAGGTGAACCTGCAGCTGCACCCTCGTTCCACGACAGGGGCCAATCTTGGATGTCGGTGTATCCGAGACCATAAGAGAAGACGTTATACCCTCCCCATTGGACCCCGTTTCCATTGGGGTCCACAATGGCCACCAAAACATCCGAAGCCCAGTTGTTGGAAGGATTGCCCCCTGTGGCTACCAGCGTGATGTCCACCAAACCAACCGTATCCACAGCCGTCGCTTCGAAGGTGAATACCTGCTGTGTCCAGCCTGGCAAAGGATTCGTGACCATCGACCACGTCACGCCGTCGCCGTTACACACCCCACAGGCATCATAGACGCCCACACAAGGGTCCACATCATCACACACTCCGTCCGCATCCGCATCAGCGGTGCAGGATCCCCCACATACGCCAATCGCGTCTTCGACATTGCCATTGCAATCGCAATCACCGGGAGCAATGGGGTCGCAACCACATTCACCAGAAGGACCACTTCCATTGCACACTCCGCAAGCGTCATATTCACCTATGCACGGGTCCACATCATCACATACACCGTCCTCATCGAGGTCTTCGGCGCAAGTTCCATTGCACACGCCGACAGCATCAATGACGCCGACACACGGGTCCACATCATCACAAATACCATCCCCATCCGCATCTGCTAAACAGGATCCATTGCACACATTCAAAGCATCATAGGCCCCCACACAATCGTCCACATCATCACAAATGCCATCCTCATCCGCGTCCGTTCCGGAACCGCCACATACACCGCACGCATCATCATATAGACACAACCCATTGGCCGGGTCCTGGTAGTTACACGCCGCCGTATCGCCGCAATTATCATCCGCATCACAAATGCCGTCTGCATCAGCATCAGGGCATGAAAACACCCCGGTGAGCACCACGTCGTCCAGAAAGTACGATTTGTTCTTAACGCCATAAGACAAGTTGATGACAAAGACTGCTTCCGTTTCACCCGCATGCGGAGCGAAATCAAATGCCAACACCCCGCCCGTTAGAGGCAATGAAACAGCAGCTGCGCCATTGAGCAAACCATTGGGAGATGACAATTCGGCCGTCCACACATTATTGCCATTTTGCACCTCAGAATCACCATAAACACTAAGCTGAAGTCCGCTGTAATCAACAACAGGTATCGCTTCACTTTGCCAGACGCAGCTGTAATTGACGTTTTGATCCGGCCCGGACCTGTATTCAAAACGTGAGTCACCTACAGGCGAGGTCCATTCAGAAATGGACATCGTACCGCCTCCGGTCTCTGTAGCAGACCAAGCGTCGGGACTGGCACCAGAGAGGGCAGTGCCACTGGTGCCTGAGTCGGCATCGAAATTGGCTTCGTAGAGGGTTTGGACTTGGGCATTCGCTGAGGAGGAGCCAAAGAGGAAAACGAAGGAGAAAGAAAAAGCAATGAGGCCCCAAATCCTGAAGGAATCGGGACGCTTCCGGAGGCACGTTCCGGCAAGGTAAGAGGGTCGCAATGAGAGCACGCTGCGCAAGTAATTAGGTCCGAGTAAATCTAGACCCACAACATGCATTATCAATCGGATTTAGACGGTCCCAAATGCCCTTTATACCGACGGATTACACGCCGTATTCATGTAATGTGTAATCCAGGCAGTGATAATTCGATGAACTTATCAATCAGGTGCTGTTGACATCGTATTGCATCTCGAAAAGCCTACTGTACACACCTTTCAGCGATAACAACTCCACATGACCGCCGGATTCAACAACACAGCCATCATCCATCACAATGATCCGATTGGCGTCCTGAATTGTAGACAACCGATGCGCAACCAGGACGCTGGTCCGGTTTTCGGTCAACCTCGCCGTAGCCGATTGAATCATCAACTCACTCTCCGGATCGATTGAACTCGTCGCCTCATCCAGCACAAGCACCCCTGGCCGCTGCGCATAGGCGCGAACAAACGCTATGAGCTGACGCTGACCCGTCGAAAGCATGACCCCCCTCTCCTTCACATCATACTGCAGGCCTCCAGGCAGTTGCTCAATCAATCCCCTCACCCCAACTGCATCTACCGCTTCTTCCACCAACCCCAACGGGATCTCCGGCTCGAACAGCGTGATGTTGTCCAACAGCGATCCTGTGAACAAGAAGACGTCCTGCAAGACGACCCCGACTTCGCGCCTCAATACGTCCAGCGGAATCGTGCGCAGGTCATGACCATCGATGGTGATGGTCCCCTTTTGAAACTCGTAAAAACGGCACAACAGGTTGATGATGCTGCTCTTACCGGCACCAGTCGCCCCGACAAAAGCCACACATTCACCGGCCTGCACCTCGAAACTCACCCCCTTCAGCACCCAATCCTCGTCTTGGTAAGCAAACCAAACATCATCAAACACAATGTGCCCGTTGAGTGCATCAATGGCTACAGCTTCTTGCAGCGTTGGCTCAGGCAAGGACTCATCCATGTCCAGCAAGTGAAACACCCGGCTGGCGTTGACGATGCCCATCTGCAGCACATTGAACCGGTCGGCCAGCTGCCGGATGGGGCGGTAAAGCATGAAAACGTACAAGATGAATTGCAAGACCAACCCCAAGGTCATTTCGCCTTGCGCCACGCCATCAACCCCAAACCACAACAGCAACGCCACACTGGTCGCAGAGAGCATCTCAACAATGGGAAAGAAGATGGAAAAGGCCCAGATGGAGCGGATGTTGGCCGCCCGGTGCGCGGCATTGTGCAGGGCAAACTTTTGGCGCTCGGCCTCTTCCCTTCCAAAAGCCTGAATGATGCCCATACCGGTGACATGCTCCTGCACAAAAACATTGATCCGGGCCACCTCATTTCTAACCGAAACAAAGGCCTTCTTGATGGCTTTTTGGAAGACGCGTGTGGCCAACAACAGCACCGGGATGGGCAGAAGAATCACCGCCGTGAGGGGGACATCAACCCACAACATGGCGCCGATGATGACAGCCAATTTGAGGATATCCCCTACCGCATTCAACAGGCCATTTGAAAAGACGTCAGCAATGCCATCAATGTCCCCTACGTGCCTTGTAACGAGTTGTCCAACAGGTGTTTTATCGAAATACTTCAAGCGGAACTTTAACACGTGATTGTACAATTCCGACCGCAAATCCAAGGTCACACTTTGGGCCACCCAATTGGCCCAATACGTCTGGTAGAATTGGATGAAAGCCTCCAGCACAATCAAGCCCACTACCCATAAAAAGACCACCAGCAATCCATCGGCATCACCCACTGCAATGTGGTCATCGAGGGCAATGCGAATCAGGTAAGGCCGGATCCAACTCAGCCCGGCCAATAGCGCCACCAACATGCCCGTCAACACGAACCGCCTCTTGTAGGGGCCGACACGATTCAAGATGCGCTTCAGCACCTGGGCATCGAATATCCGGCCGGTAGTCTCAGGGGCACTCATGGAGCCAAGTAGGGGTATGTCACACGCGAAAGGTACAGGCCGCATGCCTGCGCAGACATCCCCGCCCGAGAGCGGTCGCCAGAAGCAATCACTTCCTTCATCTCTGCTGCAGACATCTTGCCCCGTCCGACGTCCAACAACGTGCCGACGACGGCGCGCACCATGTTTCTCAGAAACCGATCGGACACAATGGAGAACTCAAATTCGGTGGGTGACACTTGGGTCCAGCGCGCATGGCGCACATCGCACAGCGTGGTCTTTTGGCCCCCTCCTGTCTTGCAGAAGGACGCAAAGCTGCCTTTGAACAGCAGATGCGCCGCCGCTGCATTCATCGCCTCCACATCGAGCTGCTGATATACGCGGGTGCTTCGCCCCTCCAGGAAGGGATCCTTGTACGTGTGGACCCGGTATGTGTAGGCCCGTTCAGTGGCGTCGAATCGGGCGTGGGCGCGCTCGTCCACCTCGAAAATGCGGCGCACACCGACATCCGGCGGCAGCATTCCGTTCAACTTCCAAGCGGCTCGGTCCCAATCGGAAAACCGGTCACCAAAAGCGCCATACCAATCAAAATGCGCAAAAAACGATGAGGCGTGGACACCTGTGTCCGTTCGGCCACACCCCACGACAATGGTCTCCGCCCCCAGCAGCCGCGACAAGCGGTCCTCCATGACTTCCTGAACCGAGACCGACCCCGGCTGGCGCTGCCAACCGTGATAAGCCGTTCCCTCATAAGACAGGTCCAAGAAACAGCGCACAGGGCTCTATATCAGCGAGTCAGGCCCAATTAACGATGCCCTCGTGCTGGTAATCACCTGCGGCGAGACGGTCTTTCATCTTGGTGAAGGTCTCGATGGTGTAGCGCACATCCTCAAGGGTATGCACCGCCGTGGGAATCAAGCGCAGCATGATCACATCCTTCGGCACCACGGGATATACCACGATGGAGCAGAAAATACCGTGGTTCTCGCGCAGGTCCAGCGTCAAATTGGTTGCTTCACCCAGGCCGCCTTGCAGGAAAACAGGCGTGACACAGCTGTTGGTGTTGCCGATATTGAATCCCGCATCCCGCAGGCCAGACTGCAGCGCAGACGCCACCTTCCAAAGCTTTTCCTTGTGCTCGGGTTGTGTGGTCATCATCTCGAGCCGCTTGATCGCCCCAATGACGATGGGCATGGGCAAGGACTTGGCAAACGTCTGTGAGCGCATGTTGTACCTCAGAAAGTCAATCACGTCGCGCGGTCCCGCAACAAAGGCACCCACTGTGGCCATCGCCTTGGCGAAGGTGCCGAAGTAGACGTCAATCTCCTCGTGGCACCCTTGCTCATCACCCGCACCACGTCCGCGATCGCCTACCGTTCCAAAGCCATGCGCATCGTCCACGAAGAGGCGGAATCCGTATTTCTTTTTGTAGCTGACAATCTCTTTGAGCTTGCCTTGGTCACCCGCCATGCCAAACACGCCTTCGGTCACGACGAGGATGCCACCACCGGTTTGTTCGGTGAGGGCTTGGGCGCGCTGAAGCTGCTTTTCAAAGCTCTCCATGTCATTGTGCGTGAACACAAAGCGCTTGCCTTGATGAAGTCTTACTCCATCAATCATACAGGCGTGACTTTCGCTGTCATAGACAATGACATCGTGCCGATTCACCAAAGCCTCGATGGCACTTTGACACCCCTGGTACCCATAATTCAGCAAGAACGCATCCTCCTTCTGCATGAACTCAGCAAGGCGCTCTTCAAGCTCTTCGTGCTTCTCGGTCTGCCCGCTCATCATGCGCGCTCCCATCGGATAACCCATCCCCCATTCTTTGGCCGCTTCTGCGTCCGCTTGGCGGACTTCAGGATGATTGGCCAGGCCGAGGTAGTTGTTGATGCTCCACACCAACACTTCCTTCCCTCGGAAAGTCATCTTGTTGGCGATGTCCCCTTCCAACTTGGGAAAGGTGAAGTAGCCGTGGGTGTTCTTGGCGTGCTGGCCAAGAGGGCCACGGTCATTGCGGATTCTGTCAAAGATGTCCAAAACGTATGGTTTTGTTGAAGAAATCGAAGCCGCGAAGGTACTGAAGCCAAGTGTGAACCCTCCTCATTGTGCAACAAGTGTTGGCATATAGCGTCTCCACACGGGGTGTTCGGCAACGTTCTTCCCGCTATTTTCGCCGCCATGTCGCGCATCCAACAGTGCCTTTCCTTGCTTTTCTTGAGCCTGATCATGGCCAGTTCAGGCTGTGGCGACTACCAAAAAGTGCTCAAAAGCACGGATCCTGAGCTCAAATGGACGCGGGCGCAGGAATACTTTGCAGATGACCGCTGCATCCAATCCCTTCCGCTTCTTCAAGAACTGATTGGCCTGTTTCGCGGTACGGAACGCATGGAGGATGTGTACTTCATGTACGCCGAAGCCCATCTCTGCGTAGAAGATTGGTACATGGGCAGGTACACCATGCGCAACTTTGCCAAAACCTTTCCGAATTCCGCGCGCTCTGAGGAAGCGGAATTCCGTGCTGCACTGTGCAGTTTTCGCCTTTCTCCCGGCCCGGAACTGGACCAGAGCGAGACCCAAGTGGCCATGGACGAGCTGCAGCTGTTCTTGGACCGCTACCCGACGACCATACTCAAAGACAGCTGCAACAACATGATTGCAGGGCTGCGCGGAAAGCTCGAAACCAAAGCCTGGCGCAGTGCTGAACTCTATCACACGACCGGCAAGTACCAAAGCGCAGCCAAGGCTTTGGCACAATTCATCACAGAATGGCCCATCAGCAAGTATGCAGAGGACGCCCAATTCTTGATCCTAAAAAGCCAGTTCCTGTATGCGGAACAAAGCACAACGCGGCGCCAAGCAGAGCGCTATGCGGATGCCATTGAATCCTACTTTACCTTTGCCGCCCGCTTTCCTGAAAGCGCCCTCCTCCGCGAAGCGGAACAATTCCACCGGAAAAGCCGAACGGGATTGGACAGGGCCACAGAGGAAGCACAATAGCCGACACGCAGAATGAGCGCCAACAAGACCCTCCAGGCCGCCCGGAACACCACCACGCGGGACACCCACGCCATCGACCAACAAGTCAATGGCAACCTGTTTGAAGCGATCGTAGTGCTCTCCAAGCGCAGCTCACAACTCGGTCAGGAAGTCAAGGAGGAATTGAATTCCAAGCTCGAAGAGTTCATCACGGTATCCGACAGCCTCGAAGAGGTGTTCGAAAACCGCGAGCAGATCGAGATTTCGAAGCACTACGAAAGGCAGCCAAAGCCCCATTCCGTCGCCATCAAGGAATTGGAAGAAGGCAAGGTCTACTTCCGCATGCCCACAGAGGACGAGCTTGCAGCCGAGGCTGCAAAACAGGAGGAAATCCGCAAAGAGCGGGAGGAGCGCCGCAACCGCCGCTTCCAGCAACGCGACAACTGATCCCGGCATGGGATCCCTCTCGGGCCGCCGCATCGTCCTGGGCGTCACCGGGAGCATTGCCGCATACAAATCAGCACACCTCGTCCGCGAGTTGGTCAAGGCCGGCGCCGCAGTGCGCGTGGTCATGACCCCTGGCGCCAAAGAGTTCATCACCCCCTTGACCCTCGGCACCCTGAGCGGTCACCCCGTGCACTCCGAGCTCACCGATGACCGAGATGCGGGCACGTGGACGGACCACGTAGAGCTCGGGCTGTGGGGAGACGCGGTCTTGGTGGCCCCCGTCACCGCCCACACCATGGCAGGCATGGTCGAAGGACGCGGCGACAACCTGCTGCTTACCGTGCTGCTCAGCGCCAAATGCCCCGTGGTCATCGCCCCTGCGATGGACAGGGACATGTTTACCCATCCCGCCACTTCTGACAATCTAAAGACCTTGCGCAACCGGGGCGTGCACGTCATTGACCCGGATACCGGAGAATTGGCCAGTGGATTGAGCGGCAAAGGAAGAATGGCCGAGCCCGAGCGCATTCGCAAGGAATTGACCGCTTGGTTCAAATCGCAGGCTCCGTTGATGGGTTATCACGCACTGATCACTTCAGGCCCCACATTCGAACCCATTGATGCCGTGCGGTTTATCGGCAACCGTTCTTCTGGACAACAAGGTGCCGCCATCGCGCTGGAGTTGGCGCGGCGCGGCATGACGGTCGATTTCATCAGTGGCCCATCCTCCATCCCCACCGACCACCCCGGTGTGCGCCGGGTCGATGTCGGGACCGCCCTCGAGATGAAAGCAGCCGCTGAGTCGGCCCTGCGGTTGACGCCCCCTGATGCCATCATCGGCACAGCCGCTGTGGCCGATGTCCGACCCGCCCACCCCATCGAGGGCAAAGCACAGAAGTCGGACCTGCCCGCCTCATTGGATTTCGTGGCCAATCCAGACATCCTCGCCAGCCTGAATGCCGCGGCTCCCGGCGCGTGCTTCAAAGTAGGATTTGCCTTGGCCCACGGCGATGGCAAGGAAGCCGCACTGCGTAAACTGACGGAAAAAGGATGCGACATGGTGGTGCTGAATTCCATCACGGACAAAGGAGCGGGCTTCGGACACACGACAAACCGTGTAGACTTCGTTCATGGACCACAAAGGATTGATAGCTTTGAATTGAAGACCAAGGAGGCGGTCGCCACAGATCTCGCTGAAGTCGTGCAAAAGCAACTGCTGCAGCGCACACCGACCTCCAACAGTCCGGAAGATTGAACCACCACATGCCCGATACAGCATATTCTTCATACACCAAGCACTTGTTGGCCCTGATCACAGGGGTCTGCGCCTTGTTGGCTTCGCCAGGTTTGTCTGCCCAAGAGTTGGACTGCCAAGTCAGCGTGATTGCGCCAACGGTCAACAACGTGGAAACCTCGGTTTTCAACCAGCTCGAGACCGCCATCACGGAATTCATGAGCGGGCGCCGTTGGACTTCGGACGAATTCACCCTCGAAGAGCGGATCACCTGCACGATGCAGATCACCATCAACAAGGCCAATTCACAAACCAACTTCGAAGCCACCATACAGGTCCAAAGCAGCCGCCCCACCTTCAACAGCGATTACAATGCGCCCGTTTTGATGGTCAATGACAACGACTTTGACTTCACTTATGCCCCGGGCACGCTGTTGCAATACAGCCAAGACCAATTCCGCGACAACCTGACGAGCGTACTGGCCTTTTACGCCTATCTCATTCTGGCCATGGACTACGACACCTTCTCTCTTGAAGGCGGCACCAACCTGTACACCCAAGCACAAACCGTCGTGACCAATGCCCAGGGCCTCTCCTCCCCGCCCGCCGGGTGGAGCGCCTCCGACGGAAAGCAATCGCGCTACGCCTTGATTGACAACGTGCTCAGCCAGACGTTTAGGCCCCTTCGCCGCTGCTATTACGAATACCACAGGCTGGGACTGGACCTGGCCTACGACGATCCCGCAGCAGCGCGGCAGTCCATGTCAAACGCCCTCATCGCCCTGCGAAACGTCCACCGCATTCGGCCGGCGAACTACAACCTGCAGACCTTTTTTCAGGCAAAAAAGGACGAGATCGTCAAGATGTTCGGTTCAGCGGCTGAAGGAGAGCGGGCGCGGCTGCTTCCTGTGCTCAAGCTCATCGATCCGGGCAACATCCCCGTTTACGACCAGGGCCTCAGCTGATGCTGCGGCGCCTGACCATCCACAATTATGCCCTCATCGATAAAATCGAATGGGACTGCGTCAGCGGCTGGACGGTATTGACCGGTGAAACCGGAAGCGGAAAGTCCATCCTTTTGGGCGCCCTGGGATTGGTGCTGGGCGACCGGGCAGACAGCGCGGGGGCACTGAGACAAGACAAGTGCATTGTCGAGGCTGAATTCGCACCAAGTCCCGCCGCCCGGACCATGCTGGGCGACCTCGATGAAGGCGGCGATTGCACCATTCGGCGCAGCATTGCCCCCGGAGGACGCTCGCGTGCCTACATCAACGACGAACCCGTCAAACTGCACCGCCTCAAAGCACTGGCCCCCTTGCTCGTCGACCTTCACGGTCAGCAGGACGGCCAGCGGCTGCACGCCTCAGAGGGACTCTTACACGCCATAGACAGCTACTCGTCCGAAGCGGGTCAACTGGCGCAGGATTGGCGCGAGAAATACACCGCTTGGGCTGAAGCGAAGCGCGCACAGACGCGGCTTTCGGCCATGGACGGGCTGCCCGAAGCAGACGAAGGGTACCTGCGTTTCCAAATTCAGGAGCTCGCTGAACTTGACTTTGCAGACCCCGCATTGCGCGATCTGGACGCCCGGTTGAACCAACTTTCTCACGCCCACGAAATACGCCATGCCCTGGAAGCGGTCCACGCTGCGCTCCAAGGAGAAGACGGAGACATCATCGGCCAGCTGAGCAGCATCGAACAGGCCTTGGGCAGGGTCGCCGGCCTGCACCCCGCTGCCGGCGCGTTGTTGGACCGCATTCGCTCATCGCGCATAGAACTGGACGATGCTGCGCAGGAAGCACAATCAGCGGCCGAAGCCGTAGACCTCGACCCCGCAGCACTGGCCAAAGCCGAAGCCGACAAGGACATGATCAACAGGCTGCTCGACAAGCACCGGGCAGCAGATCTCGACACCCTTGCCGACAAGTTCAAGGCCATGCAGGAACAACTGGAGCATGCCCGAGACCGCACGGACAAACTCTCCAAACTCAGCGCGGAGGTCGACCGCTTGCGAAACCAGTTAGACGAGGCGGGATCCCAGCTTCAAGTGGCGCGAAGAGACAGTGGCACTGCGCTGTGCACAGCCATTCTCGACCACCTCAAGCACCTGAAACTCCCGGCCGCAGACATCGCTTTTGACTGGACCGCGACACAAGCCCCCGAGGCATCCGGTCCGGAGCGGGCCTCACTCGTGTTTAGCGCCAATCCCGGACAACCGATGCAGCCTTTGACCAAGGTGGCCTCAGGTGGGGAAAGAAGCCGGGTCATGCTCTCCCTCAAGGCAGCCTTGACCGAATTCCTGGAAGTCCCCACACTCATCCTTGATGAAATCGATGCCGGGGTCAGTGGCGATGTCGCCGCGCGGATGGCCGACTTGATTGCTGCCATTTCCAAGGGCGCACAGGTCATCACCATCAGCCACCTGCCACAGGTGGCGGGCAAAGCCGACCACCACATGCGGGTGTTCGAGGAAGAAAGAGACGGACGCGCGCACACAGGCATGACGCGGCTGGATGCCGAAGGGCGTATAGAAGAACTCGCGGCCATGCTCAGCGGCGAGGTCATAGGAGATGCAGCACGTGCCCAAGCGCGCGCGCTGATGGCCTGAGGCCTCAGAACTTCATGTCCACCCCCACCGCCGGCAGGAAGGGCAGCTGGTCTACCCGCTCTCCCGTGACGCGGTTGATGTAGAAAATGTTGGCCCGGGAATAAACATTGGTCACCGATGCATTGGCATCGAGTTCAATCCGCTCGCCCAGTTTCCAACTGCGCTTCACGCTGATGTCGAGGCGGTGATACACCGGCAAACGTCCCGCATTCAGGTCGGCATACACAATGCCCAGCTCCACTGGATTGCCGTTGACGTAGTTGTCGTCTATCCCATCCGAAATGCCCACGGGCTGATAGTACCCTTGCGTTTGCGTGAAAGGCAGACCCGACCCCAGGTTCCACCGCGCGGAGACTTCCGTTTTGGACTTGGCCCCCACCTTGCGAGAAGCCAACATGTTGATGTTGTGCCGGCGGTCAAATACAGGGTCATACCAACGGTAACCGTCCCAACGGTCTACGTTGCCCAAGGAGTAGACCAACCAGAAGTAATTGAGCTTGTCCTCATACTTGAGCACGAAGTCCACACCTTCTGCGCGGCCCGTCTCCACGATGAAGTCCTTGCGCTGGCTCTCCGGTACCGAAGCAAACGCATAGGTGTCGGGGAACAACTTGTTGCGGTTCGAATTCGTCAATTGCGTGAACCACTTGGTGTAGGCTTCTACATTGATGTTGATCCGCTCTGTGAGGTCAAATTCGAATCCCCCCACCGCGTGGGCCGCGGTCTGCAAACTGTGCGTGACCTCCTGGATTTCTCCGTCTGGACCGATCAGTTCATCCTGCAGGTTGGATGGCCCTGCCAAGAAGCCGTAGAACAGGTTGACCACATCGCGGTCCGAATTGGCCGAAATGAGGTTTTGACTGTACAGCCCGCCCGCCGCTTTCAGACGCAACCGATCGGATGCTTTGAACTTGACGCCCAAGCGTGGTTCTGGACTGAACTTGGCCAAGGAGCTGTAGTACTGGATCCTCAACGAAGGGTTGACAATCCAACGTCCCCGCTGGCGCTTAAAATCGAAGTATCCTGCAAGCTCGGTGGTGTTTTCGGTTTGCTCCACCCTCACGCCCAATGCGTTGAAGGTCCTGAAGTCTGTGCGCAACCCCACGGCCTGTATGCCATACCGGGCCTCATCGTCACCCAGCACGTACTTGAAGTTCAACCCGAAATTGAATCCATTGACCTGGCTGAACCGGTCGGCCAATCCATCTTCCTTCAAGTCAATCCTGTAGCGAGAGCTGGCAAAGTTGCCCTTGATCAGCACCGCGCTGCCCGAAGGCACGACGATGAATTGGCCCCCTCCACCAACATTGGACCAATCGAGGTTGCTCAATGCCTGGTAGCTCACGTCGTCGTTGAACGAAAAGCCGAATAAACTCAGCCTGCTGCCCGCACCACCCGCAAAAGTCAACTTGCCGTAGAGGTCGGTAAAATTGAACGGCAAGCCGTCCTCATCGATGTAACCGTACAGCAGTTTTGAGCTCTGCTCGAGGTAGCTCCGCTTTCCCGAGAGCAAAAACGACGTGCCACCGCCGCGCTCATTGCGCTTTCCAATGGGCCCCTCAACCAACAATTTGCTCCCAAACGGACTGGCCCCGATGCGGCCACTGAGTCCCGCCAAGCTGCCTGCCCGCGTGGAGATGTCCATGATCGAGCTGATCCGGCCGCCATATCGCCCGCTGAACCCCCCTGTGAAGATGTCGGCATTGGAAATGATGTCCGTGTCAAACACACTGAACAGGCCAATGCTGTGGAAGGCATTGTAGATGATCATGCCATCGAGCAGCACTTTGTTTTGGACGGGAGAGCCGCCCCGGATGTACAATTGTCCGCCTTGGTCGCCGGTAGAGACGAACCCTGGCAATGTCTGGAGAACCTGCACGAGATCAGGGGTTCCTCCAAGGCTCGGAATACGCTTGATATCAGCGGGTTGAATGGACTCCACTGACATGCGGACGGTGTTCAATTGCTCCCCGCGCTCAGTCGAAATCACCGCACTTTCGAGCTCGATCAACCCCGCCTCCAAAGAGATGTTGCGCGTAACCACACGGTCCTCCAGCACTTCGACTTCCGTGCGGTAGGGCTTGAATTCCACGCTGGACACCAACAGGCTGTAGACGCCTACGGGGATTTTGGACAGGCTGTAGTATCCCTCGATATCGGTGGAAACCCCATATGTGGTGCCCTCCAACACCACTGCAGCAAAGAGGACAGGACTGCCATCCTCTGCAGAGCGTACAAAGCCCTTCACGGTGCCTTGGGCCCACATCCCCATTCCCTGAACGGCGAAAAAGGCGCATACAGCCCACCGCGTCCACACCGGTAATCCCGGGCGAAAACCACATCCTTGCATGGGCGCAAGTTAGCACCGAACAAGGGGTCAATCCGCGGCCCTGGACATGCGCTTGATTCTGCTTTCAAGGGCCTCACTGGTCAAGCTGGACCGGAGCCTGTCCACCAGGATGGGAAAGGAGAAGGGCGTGGGTGATGTGGGGTGGGTGATGACCCATTTGCCGCTGTTCAAGCGATCCAACACCTCGCGCAGGCGGTCCATCTCTATGAGGTGGTGGGTCATTTCATCGAATGCCTGTCGGTAGAGCAAATTGACCGGGTCGTGGTCTGCAAGGACATCAAACAACAAGGCGCTGGACCCCTGCAGGTGGCGGTCGGGCACCGGCTGGCCTGGAAACCCCCTAAAAACCAGGCCCGCGATCACGGCGATATCCCTGAATTGGCGGCGCGCCAATTCCGCTCCATTTACCGTCGCTTCGAGGTCGTCCATCAAGTGGTCGGTGCTGAACAAATCACTGTCAAAGGCCTCAGTGATGGGAATGGGCTGGTCGCTCAACAACTCAAAACCGTAGTCGTTGTAGGCCATGGAGAATGTCATGGGGCGCAAAAGGCTCATCCGATAAGCCATCAGTGCGGCCACCCCCTCGTGCACCAATCGCCCCTCCATGGGGTAGACAAAAAGGTGGTGCCCCTCCCCTGTCTCCATGACCTCCATCAGGACCTCACCGGATACCGGAAGGTGGCTGCGCTCGGCCTGCAGTTCCAACATGGGGGCAATCCGCTCCAATTCCGGCGCTTCAGACATCCCGTGGGCATAAGCATCCAAGGTGCGACGCAACGTCTTGCTCACCATGGAGGTCCAGGGCAACCGCCCACCCTGCCATGTCGGAATGCGCCCTTTTGGGGATTTGGACGGCTTCACGGTGGCCACAAACCCCTTGACCCGAATCAACTCCAAGCAGCGGCCACTGAACCAAAAGACATCTCCCGGAGACATGCCGCCCACGAAATACTCCTCTACGTGCCCTACAAAGCCGCCACTCCTCCATTTGACCGCGATCATGGTATCGCCTACGATCGTCCCAATCGACATCCGGTGGCGCCGCGCTGCCCGACGGTCCGAAATGCGAAAAACACCCTCAGCATCCCGCTCGACCCTCCGGAATTCATCGTACGCTGCAAATGCCCTTCCTCCAGTGGTCACCATGGACAGCACATCCGACCACTCTGCCTCATCCATGGCAGCAAAGGCATGGGTGGTCCGCACGGTCTTCTCCAGCGCATCTTTCCGAAAACCATCCCCCACCGCCATGGTGCACAGGAATTGTACCAGGACATCAAACGTGCGCACCATGGGCCGGCGCGATTCAATTTCGCCGTGCCGCATCGCATCGCGCAAGGCGGCGGCCTCGAGCAACTCCAGTCCAAACGTCGGCAAGAAATGAATGCGGCTTTCGGCCCCGGGTTGGTGTCCGCTGCGCCCCGCCCGCTGCACAAAGCGCGCCACCCCCTTGGGCCCTCCGATCTGCACGATCGCCTCCACCGGCCTGAAGTCCACGCCAAGGTCGAGCGAACTGGTGCACACCACAGCTTTCAAACGGCCGTCGTGCAGCGCGTCCTCGACCCAGAAGCGCAAGTCCTTGCTGATGCTGCCGTGGTGCAATGCGATGGCCCCTGAGAGGTCAGGGTGGGCTTCCAGGATCTTTTGATACCAGATTTCACTCTGGGCCCGGGTATTGGTAAACACCAACGTGCTGGCGTGGTCCCGAATGATATCGACCACACGGTCGAGCAACTGAACCCCCAAGTGACCGGCCCAAGGCAGCTTCTCAAATTGGGCAGGCATCACACTCTCCAGGGTGATGCGCTTTTGAATATCCGCCCGGACAATCTGCGCCGCGTCCGCTCTGTCCTGCCCCATCAACACCGTCAACGCTTCGTTGAGGTTGCCGATGGTCGCAGAAATACCCCAGATGCGCAAGTTGGGTGCATACCCTTTCAATACGGCCGCAGCCAGTTCCATCTGCACCCCGCGTTTGGTCCCCAACAAATCGTGCCATTCATCCACCACCAGCATCTCAAGCCCACCAAACCTCCCTTGTGCCCCCTTCTTTGCGAGCAGCACATGCAGGCTTTCGGGTGTCGTAATGAGGATTTCAGGCAAACGGCGGTCCTGGCGCTGTTTTTCAGCGGATGACGTATCACCGGTCCTCACCCCACAGCGCCAGCCATTCTGTGCGTGGTCCAACAACCGTTCAGAGGACCCTTGAATTTCCTTGGCCAAGGCGCGAATGGGCGTGATCCACAGCACCCGCAAGCCTCCTGGCGCACCGCCGCCCAAGACCGCAGGTGCCAGCGCACTGTAGGTCTTACCGCTCCCTGTAGGCGCATTGATCAGCGCGTCACCGCCCGACGCACAACGGCTCCACGCCGCCAATTGAAACGGAAAAGGTCGCCAGCCGCACGCTTCAAAAAACGAACGACACGACTGCACAACAGGAGGTTCCTCTTGCCCAGTCACATTCTTGATTGGAAAAATTGGCGTGCCATCCACACCGCAATAACCCCTGGAATTCTGCTTGTGTTCCTACCTTCGGACATCATGAGAGAAATTCTTCGTTTGCCTTGTGTTGTGGTGGCCCTGTTCGCCATGATGTTTTCCATCTCCAATGCGCAGGCCCAAGACCCCAAATACAGCCGCATGCTGGAAGACCTGGTGGACGGCAAGTATGAACGCGTCCTGTTCAGGGCCATTGGGTACACCGAAAAGGAAAGCACAAAGAAAGATCCCGAGCCATACGCCTACATGGCAAGGGCGTACTTGAAAATCCACCAAAGCGATGACCCTGAGCTCAAGGAGAGCTATGCCAAAGCGTTGAAAGAGAGCCTGAAGTACTGCACCAAGTTCATCAAAAAGGACAAGGAAAACGAGTACGTCCCTGACCTCCTTGACTTCATTGAGGAATTGCGGGCTGAGGCCATTGCTGCCGCAGACACCGAGATGGATGCAGAGAAATACACGCGTGCCAAAAGCATGTACTCATACCTGTCCAAGCTCGACAAAACGGACCCCTCCGCCTACATCATGCTGGGACTGGCCAATTATTATGCCCGTTCGACGAGAGACGCCGAACAGCAGTGGGCCACAGCCTCTCAACTCATGGGCAGCATGACCGGGCGCATTGCCGCATCCGAGGAAACCGAGCTCTACCGCGACGAACCACTCACCGAGTCCATGGAAGCCTTGCTCAAGACAGGCATCATCCGCACCGCAGAGCAGCTCGATGCCGATGGACAGCGTGCGCGGGCTGTAGAACTGCTCGAATCCGGACTGCCCATCTTTGAAGGCGACAGAAGCTTCATGGTCACCTACGGCCAAATCGTGGGATGAAGCCCCCCGGCGATGCCGCTGAGGTCAGCGCAATAAACCACCCGCTGCTGGATGCAGCAGGCAAAAAGAAGTTGGACGTTCTCCACTTGGAGGACAACGACATCGATGCGCTTATTTTCAAACAGTCTGCCAAATTCTGCTCCCGACCGCTTAAAGTGAGGCGCGCGGAAAGCATCGCTGACTTCAAAAAAGCACTCGAAAAAAAAGTCCCGCACCTCATCTGTGCAGACCACGTTCTTCCCGATGGCCTGGCACTCGAAGCCATTGCGCTCGCCTCAGAACATTGTCCGGAAGCCCCCTTTATTGTCATCACTGGCGCGGGTGAGGAAGAAGTAGCCGCCGAATACTTGCGCGCAGGCGCAGCAGACTACCTCCCCAAGCAGCGCCTGGACCTGTTTCCTCAAGCACTGGAAGAGGTCATCAACCGCTTTCGCGACAGGACATTGAGAGAGCTGGCAGAAAAAGAGGCACTGCGCCTGAACCAAGAGCTGCTGGCACTCGTGCGACATGTCGAAGAGGAACGCGATGAAGAAAAGCGCAGCCTCTCCAGGGACATTCATGACCAACTGGGACAGGAATTGACCGCTTTGAAGTTGGGCCTGTTCTGGATTCAAGGCAAGGTGAAGCACCTGGGCGAATCAGACACCACAAAGGAGCTCAACAACAAGCTCACCGACCTGATTGACATGAATACGGACACCATCAAGTCGGTCCGCAACTTGGCCCACGCCCTGCGGCCCGTGGTGCTGGATCAGGTGGGTTTGGAGGCGGGCCTGGAATCCCTGGTCAAGGACTTCAACCTCAGACAAGGTGGATTCTGCGGACTGCACTGCAGCGCACTGCCTGAAATATCCGAGGGCATGAGGACCGATGTCTTTCGGATCGTTCAAGAAGCGTTGACCAATATTTCGCGACACGCCGAATCCAGTCTGGCCTATGTCAGACTGTCCACTACCAAAGGTGGCTTGCTCCTGGAAATTGGAGACAATGGAAAGGGCATGGACATGACGCCCAGCGATTCCGAGCAGGTCCAAGGGCTGGGCATGGTTGGCATGCGCGAGCGGGCGCGGACACATGGAGGAAAGATCAAGGTGGAATCGGAGACCATGAAAGGGACCTCGATTTCGGTATATTTCTCCCAAACCACAACGCCTTAAATTTAGAGAATGAGCAAGAAAACAGTGGTGCTTTGTGACGACCACAACATTGTCAGGGCCGGATTGAAGCAAATTGTCGAGTCATTCGGTGATTTCGAAGTGCTCGCGGACGTGGCCAGTGGAGAAGCGTTGTTCCCTCTTTTCAGGGAGCAAGCGCCCGATGTGTTGCTCTTGGACATCAGCCTGCCCGGCCGCAGTGGGCTTGAAGTACTCAAGCAGGTGCAGTCCATGTATCCAGACATTGCTGTGCTGGCATTGAGCATGTATCCGGAAGACCAATTCGCCATTCGCATGATCAAAGCAGGTGCCAGGGGCTACCTGCACAAGGACAGTGCACCCCACGTTTTGGAAGAGGCCATGCGCACCATCGTGTCCGGCAAACAGTTCATCAGCGCCGATTTGACCCGACTGATGATAGAGGAAATGGCCAAGGATGACAGCGAGCTGCCGCACAAAAGCTTGTCAGATCGGGAATATGAAGTGCTCCTTTTCATCGGAGAGGGCAAAACGATGACCGAAATCGCCACCCAACTGAGTTTGAGCATCAAGACCGTCAGTACCTACCGCAGCAGGATTCTGGAAAAGATGCGCCTAAAGAGCAATTCAGACCTGGTCAAATACATCCTGCTCCACGACCTGTCTCCAGGAGGAGCAGACCCCACAAAATCAGGAACGTAAGCGTCTAAATAAGACGAATCCGACTGTTGGGCGTCCAGCGAGGACGACAAGCCTGAACGGCATGAAACGCGAAATTTGTTTCATGTTATCCTTGAAACTGCTCACCCCAAATTCTCAAGTTCGCTGGGAGGGCTTGGCGGAACGTGTGGTTTCAGTCGCTGACGAGGAAAATGACGCCTGGGGGGTAGAGACCTTGCCCGGTTTTGACGATGCAGATCAGGTACGCTCGCAATGGAGCGCGCTGCCCACGAGCAAGCCTCCGCAACTCATCGTCCTGCACGCATCAAAATCCGCAGACAAAACCGGCCTCAATTTGAGGGATATCCGGTCCCTGTACCCGTTGGTTCCCGTCATCATTGCTACAAAATCAAACCGGGCGGATCTGGATGACATTTTGGCACTGCCTGCCGACGATTTCCACGATTTCGACAGTGGCCATGCCATGCTCCACCAGCGCATGCGGCGATGCATGGCACGGGAGGTTCAGCCGTCGAGGAATTTGACCGCCGCGTTGAAATTGGCGGAAGACGAGGCCGACGTTTGGCGCACCCTCTTCCACAACGCAGGAGCGGGCATGCTCACCGGCCGCAGCCATCAATTCCTTCGCGCCAAAGCCAAAATTCTTGCAGCAAACAACACAAAAAGTTCCGAGGAGCTGGTTCCCCTCATCAGACAGTGCCTGCATGCCATTCAATGGGAATTAAACAACGAGAAGGCTTATACCCTGCTCCAATTGCAGCATCCGGTGGTGCTCTCATCCGAATTTGTAGACCGGATTGTTCCACTGGATGCTAAAACCACCGCTGCTGAATTCAATGAGCTCGGCATGGTCAAAGACAGCATTCTGGGCGAATTCAGCATTGAAGCCAACGGGACCAGCACCCACCTTTCCATCGAATTCAACACCCCCTCCAACCTCACTGACGTCATTCTTGTCACCCTGCAAGACATCACCGAGCGGGTCACCTTCGAGCAGCGGTTGCGCGAGCATGTAGACTTGCTGGAAGCAAGGGTGATAGAACGTACGCATGCCATCAGCATCGTCAACAATAAACTGGAAGAGGAAAGCCAGCAGCGCAAGAGGCTGGCAGAGCAAGTGAGAAAGAACCTGGTGCACATTACGGGAGGCGTCATCAGCGCCAAAAGAATTTTGGATGTAGCCCTCCCTGGAAAAGCCGAGATGGCTTCCATTTTTCCCAACTCCATTTTGGTTGAAAGGCCTCGGGACATCATGGGGGGAGACTTCCTCTTCACAGCAGAAAAAAACCAGCGGCGCACCCTGGCATTGATCGACAGCACCGGACACGGCATTCCAGGGGCCATGGTTTCCCTGATGGGTTCGACGCTGATCAACCGTGCATTCGTTGCACTGCCTCAACCCGACCCCAGCTCCATTCTCCAGCACTTCCACCGCGATTTTGGGGAGCGCATGAAGGTGAACCCCGGCCACCTTCACATGTACGGATTTGATGCAGGCATCATCACCATCGATGACAAGGCCGGTGTGCTCGAGTTTGCAGGAGCCCGGGGCGACCTGTTTCTGGTGAGGAATGGGGAGACCCAAATTTTCAGGGGCACCCGGGGCAGCATTGAAATCCAAGAACACAGCATGAGACACGCCGGTGAAGTCGCGTTTGCACAACACATTGTCCCCTTTGAACCGGGCGATCAATTCTACATGGCTACAGATGGCGTACGCGACCAATTTGGTGGTGAACTCAATCGAAAACTGGGCCGGAAACGGCTGGCCGATATACTTGCAGACAAATCAGCCCTCCAAAGGAATGAACGAGAAAAGGCCATTCAACAGACCTTGCTGATTTGGAAAGGCGCCAACGCCAAAGTCGACGATGCCACCTTGGTGGGCATCGAAATCTGAATCAGGATACCGACCGCTCTCCCTGTCGCAAGGGCACCTTCAAGCCGCGATCAGCTGCTGCATAAATCCGCTCAATGATGTCCACCACCTTGAGCCCTTCGAGCGCGTTGGTCGAGATTTTACCCTTGCCCCGCAAGGTGTCGTAGACATTCTGAAAGACGTATCCATGGTTGGCTGCACTCCCTTTGTAGTGGCCATAGTCATTGGCGGGATTGGACGCCGGCAACTCGGGCATGGTGTAGTCCCTGATGTGGCAGTATTCAATCTCGTTCATATACTGCCCTCCCACTTTCACCGTGCCGTTTTCAGCAATGATGGTCAGTGAGCTTTCGAAATTGGCATCCGCCACAGCCGTCGAGAACTGAAGGGTCCCCAAACCACCTTGGACGAACGCAAAAGAAACGAGTCCGGAATCTTCAAAATCCGTGTTGTGCTGATGGTTGAAGTCGGCAAACCGCGCATGGAAATGCTCCATGTCGCCAAACAACCAATAGACGATGTCCACAAAGTGACTGAACTGGGTAAACAAGGTCCCTCCGTCCATGTCCAGTGTGCCCTTCCAGGGAATTTTGCTGTAATAGCGGTCATCCCGGTTCCAGAAACAATTGACTTGCACCATGTGGATCTTGCCCAGCTTCCCCGAATCCACCAACCCTTTGAGCCAAATGCTCGGGGGACTGTAACGGTTCTGCATGACGCAAAACACCTGCCGCCCCACTTCCAACGCCTTGTGCAACAGCCTTTCGCCATCGTTCCGGGTCAGTGCCATCGGCTTTTCGATGATCACGTGGTGTCCGGCTTCCAATACCTCGAGGGCCTGCTCGGCGTGCCGCCCATTGGGCGTACAAATGCTGACGACATCCACATCGGGATGGGCCGCCAGCATGGCTGACAAATCCGAATAAAAAGGGACATCACCTTGCAGACCCAGCACCTCCGCAGGCCGGATATCACATCCAGCCACAAAGGTGCAATCCGGTTGACGGCGAACCATCTCTGCGTGGCGCTTGCCGATGTGCCCCATGCCCACCACGGCAAAACTGAGTGGTGTAGAATTCATACGCTGGTGCTTGTCCAGGCAACATCATCGATGCCCGGAGATGCCAAAAGTCGGCATTTCAAATCATTCCGCTTCCTTTCCCATCGTGGAAAGCATGTAATCCGGAACAAGGCGCATCCGGCTCCCGTACCAACTGAACATTTCCCCATCAACCAACCGCGAGGGCATTCCGGCACACTCTGCCTGATGGGCCGCTTTGAAAGGAAAAGGTTCAGAAGGCAGCAGCAATTCATCCATGCCCTGCAATGAAATAGCCTCCATGGTCTTTTCAGGGTACCTCGGTTCTTGCGGCCATGGCGTCCATCCCCACCACCGCAGCACATCCTGGATGTACGCATCAGTGCCTGCCCACATCCAAGGGTTTCGCCAGACAGCATAGGCCACCTTTGGACGCACAGGCTGAAAGTCCGCCCGCGCATTTTGCCATGTACGGCGCACTTCGCGCTCCATGAGTCGGCCAGCTTCCCCGCAGCCCACCAACTGCCCCAATTCCGACAGCAGCCGAAAGGCCCGCTCCACCGAACGCACATCGCACACCCAGCAGGGTACGCCCGCAATTTCAAGGGCCATGACATCCTGGGCGTCATTCTCTTCCAAATTGGCCAACACCAAATCGGGGCGCAGGTCCATGATGGCGGCCACATTGACCCCCTTGGTGCCGCCAATCCGTTCCCGCTCCCGCCGCAGGTGGTCCGGATGAATGCAAAATTTGGTCACGCCTACAATGCGGTCTTCGGCGCCGAGATCCACCAGCGTCTCTGACAATGAAGGCACCAAACTGACAATGCGCTGGGGCACTGCTTCCACATCGAAGGGAATTCCCCTGTCATCTGCTGTCAGCATGAGGTGACAAAGATGCACCCTGGGCCCGCCAGCATTGACGGAAATGTCATCAATCCCTGCTCAACCCGGACAAGATGTCAGTCGTGACAGGCGGATTCACCATTGGCACTGCATTTGTCTATAGTCCGGCGAGCCGAAAGGCACCTGAATAAGTCAACCCTACAAATTCCTCATATGAGCAAAATCATCGGCATCGACCTCGGAACGACCAACTCCTGCGTCGCCGTCATGGAGGGCAACGAGCCCGTCGTCATCAACAACAGCGAAGGCAAAAGGACCACCCCTTCCATCGTCGCCTTTGTACAAGATGGAGAGCGCAAGGTCGGTGATCCCGCCAAGCGCCAAGCCATTACCAACCCCACCAAGACCATTTATTCCGTGAAGCGATTCATGGGACAGATGTTCAAAGAGGTCGGAACTGAAGCTGGCCGCGTCCCATACGACGTGGTGGAGGCCGACGGCGGCACGGCGCGGATCAAAATTGACGACCGCAACTACAGCCCGCAGGAAATCAGCGCGATGATCCTGCAGAAGATGAAGAAGACCGCTGAAGATTACCTGGGCGCGGAAGTGACCGGAGCGGTCATCACTGTGCCCGCGTACTTCAACGACAGCCAGCGACAGGCCACCAAGGAGGCCGGTGAGATCGCCGGACTCGAAGTGAAGCGCATCATCAACGAGCCCACGGCTGCGGCTCTGGCCTATGGCCTCGACAAGAAGTCGACAGACCAGAAAATCGTGGTGTTCGACCTCGGCGGCGGTACCCATGACGTGAGCATCCTCGAACTGGGAGACGGCGTCTTCGAAGTCCTTTCAACGGATGGCGATACCCACCTCGGCGGTGACGATTTTGACCAAACCATCATCGACTGGCTCGTCGAAGAGTTCAAGCAAGAGAATGGCGGATTGGACCTGAGTAAGGATCCCATGGCACTGCAACGCCTCAAGGAAGGGGCTGAAAAGGCCAAAATCGAGCTCAGCAGCACCAACAGCACAGAGATCAATTTGCCCTACATCATGCCGGTCGACGGCGTGCCCAAGCACCTGGTCCGCTCCCTGAGCCGCTCCAAGTTCGAGCAACTCGCGGATTCTTTGATCAAGCGCACCATCGAGCCCTGCCGCACGGCCATGAAGGCTGCCGGACTGGACAACAGTGACATCGACGAGGTGATCCTTGTGGGTGGATCCACCCGGATTCCTTCCGTCCAAGATGCCGTCAAGGCGTTCTTTGGAAAGGAGCCGTCCAAAGGGGTCAACCCCGATGAGGTGGTCGCTGTAGGCGCTGCCATCCAGGGCGGTGTACTCAGTGGTGATGTGAAGGATGTCCTCTTGCTCGACGTCACGCCACTCTCTCTCGGAATCGAGACCATGGGCGGTGTGATGACCAAGTTGATTGAGGCCAACACGACCATCCCCACCAAGAAGAGCGAAACATTCTCTACCGCGAGCGACAACCAGCCCAGTGTGGACATCAACGTCCTGCAAGGCGAGCGCTCAATGGCAAACGACAACCGCTCCATCGGACGGTTCCAGTTGGCCGACATCCCCCCTGCTCCCCGCGGTGTGCCACAAATCGAAGTCTCCTTTGACATCGACGCCAACGGCATCATCAACGTCAGTGCCGCCGACAAGGCCACGGGCAAGGAACAGCGCATCCGCATCGAAGCATCGAGCGGCTTGAGCGATGCCGAAATCCAGAAGATGAAGGACGAGGCTGCAGCCAATGCGGATTCCGACAAGGAAGCCAAGGAGCGCGTGGAGGTTTTGAACCAGGCCGACAGCCTGATTTTCCAAACCGAGAAGCAACTCGGGGAGTTCGGCGACAAATTGCCCGAAGACAAGAAAGGCCCCATCCAAGCCGCCATCGCGGACCTCAAAGAAGCCCACGCTGCACAGGACATCGACCGCTGCAAAGCAGGCATTGAAGGGTTGAATCAGGCTTTCTCAGCCGCCAGCGAAGAGATGTACAAGGCCAGCCAGGCCGCCGGTGCTGAAGGTGCACCAGGTGGAGAAGGTGCAGGCCCCTCTGCAGAAGGCGGCGCCAGTGACGAGGAAGTCACCGACGTGGACTTTGAAGAAGTCAGCGAAGAGAAGTAAGCTGCACACCAACAGATTTGAAAAGGGCATGCCGGAAACGGTGTGCCCTTTTCCTTTGTAGCCCTGAACCCAAGCGCCCATACCTTGTTCCACCTTCAGACGATGCAGAGACGATGGGAGTAGCGAAGAAGGCCCCGGAAGGGTTCATGACAGAGCGCTGGAAAACGGGGGCGCGCATCGGCCTCGTCGTGATCGCCGTGGTTTCGGTGTGGGCCGGCTGGCGCGCATCCCAGATTGGCTTCAATTACGATTTCGAGAGCTTTTTCCCAGAAGGACAGCCCGAGACGGAGTTTTACATGGCCTTCCGGGAGGCTTTCAGTACGGACAACGATTTTGCACTCGTCGGGATCCACGCTGGCCGAGGTGTCTTTGACTCTACCCTGTTGGCCGAGGTCGACCGCCTAGCCACTGCACTCAAAAAAGTCCACGGCGTCACCGACGTGACATCACCGACCAACATCACCTTGCCGGTCAGAGACCCTGCACTGGGGATGGTGTTTGAGCGCCCCTTGCTGCGCTGGCAACAGCCCGACAAGTACCCAAAGGACAGCGCTTCCATCTGGTCCAGAGAAGGCATGGTCGGCACCCTGTTTGGTCCCGAGGGCCGCGACCTGGCGCTGACCCTCAACCAGCGCGCCATGCTATCCAAAGCCGGCTGCGATACGCTGGCCTGGGAGACGGATGCGGCCTTGCGCCTGTTTGAAGCCCGTTGCCGCGCAGCGGGAATCGATGCCCAAACACACCGTGCCGGGCGCGCCCATGCACAGGTGCACTACGTCAGCGTCATGACATGGGAAATCAGCCTGTTCATAGCGTTGGGCCTGGTCATCATTGTCCTATTTCTCGGCTTTGCCTACCGCAGCTGGTGGGGCATCGTCATTCCCCTGCTCGTCATCGCCCTCAGCGCCATCTGCATCCTGGCCTTCATGGAGGTCACCGGCAAAGGCATCGACGTGATGACGGTCGTGCTGCCCACCATCATTTTTGTGGTGGGCATGAGCGACGTGGTGCACATTCTCACGCGCTACCTCGATGAACTGCGGGGCGGCTTAAGCCCTTTTGCCGCCTTGGGCAAAGCCTTCCGCGAGGTGGGCCTGGCCACCTTTTTGACGTCCCTCACCACCGCCATCGGGTTTCTGACTTTGCTCACTTCTTCGATCCGGCCCATCCGCGAATTCGGGCTGTACACCGCAGTGGGGGTCTTCATCGCTTTCATTTTGGCGTTCTCGCTGTTGCCCTTCGTGCTCATGCTCAGCCGCCCACCGGCCCATGCCCTGCCAACAGCTGGACAACCGAGCATGCGCTCGGCGTGGGAACAGTGGCTCGGGCGCCGGTTCGTCCAGGTCATGCGGTACCGAAGGGCAACCATCGCCATTTCGGCTGTGGCCACCATCGCCTCGGTGGTCCTGCTCTCGGGCATCAGGGTGGACAACAAACTCCTCGAAGACTTGAGCGAAGACGACCCTTTGCGTCAAGAGTTTGCCTATTTCGAGGGCGCATTCGCGGGTGTCAGGCCTTTTGAATTGGCCTACGTTTTTGAACCAGGAAGAGACATCGCGAAGGAACCGGGCGTCCTCCAGGCCATGGACGATATTGAAGGGTTGCTCCGCTCAGAATTGGATGCCGGCGCCATCCTCGGGCCGGGAAGCGTGACGCGCCAAGCCCACCGCTTGATGAATGGCGACCGGGCCTCACAAGACCGCATCCCTGTGGGTCCTGATCTCCAAAAGCTCATCGGTCGCATGGAACGACTGGAGTCCAATGCGGGCAGCGCCCCGGGCTGGTCATCCCTCATCCGCACCGACCTCGGTTTGGCCCGCACCACAGCCAAAGTCGCCGACCTCGGTGCCATCGCATTGGGCAGCCGTCAAGAACGGCTCATGCGCAAGGCCGACAGCCTGCTTGTCTCCCGTTTTGGCACCCCACCCTTCAAGCTCAAGCCGACAGGCACCGCCAGCCTCATCGACCTGAACAACCAACACCTGGCCTCCGACATGGTCACAGGACTGCTGATCGCCTTTGCCGTGGTGGCCCTGCTGATCGGCCTGATGCACGGGAGCCTGCGCATGCTCGTCATCGCTTTGGTCCCCAACCTCCTCCCCTTGGTCCTCATCGCTGGCGTCATGGGGGCCATGGACATTGACCTGAAGGTCTCCACCTCCATCATCTTCACCATCGCCTTTGGCATCGCAGTGGATGACACCCTGCATTTCATGGCCAAATACCGCATTCTGTTGGCCCAAGGCCGACATCCTTTTTGGGCCTTGCGGCGGACCTACCTGACCACCGGAAAGGCCATCATCGTCACCTCCCTGCTCTTGTGCAGCGGGTTCGGAACGTTGATGCTCAGCAGCTTCGAAGGCACTTTCCACATCGGATTTCTGGTCTCCCTCACCCTGCTTTTTGCCGTGCTCGTGGACCTGACCCTCCTGCCGGTGCTCATGCTCAGCGACCAAAAGAATGGCGGCAAAGCCTAACTTCCGCGCATGACCCGCCGCCGCACATTCCTCCGGCAGCTTGGCGCATCCGCCTTGTTGCTGGGCCTCGACCCTACCCGCCTCCTCAAGGCAGGGACCGCACCCTCTTCACCTGCACCGGCCAATCCCGACCGCTTCAAGGAAGGCCACATGTTGAGCACCTGGAACCACGGCATCGTCGCCAATGAAGAAGGGTGGCGCCAAATGCAAAATGGGGGCAGCGCCACTGATGCGGTGGTGGAAGGCACGGCAGTGGTCGAAAGCGACCCCACCGGCACATCTGTTGGCCTCGGCGGCAGTCCGGACCGGGAGGGTTTTGTCACGCTTGACGCTTGCGTGATGGGGCCAAATGGCGATGCCGGCGGCGTGTGCTTCATGGAAGACATCGAACATCCCGTCAGGGTGGCCCGCAAGGTCATGGACACCACGCCCCACGTGCTGCTGGCGGGCACCGGCGCCCGAGATTTCGCCCTCGCACACGGTTTCACAACGCGCGATCTGCTCACAGAAAACAGCAAACGCGCTTGGGAAGAATGGCGGAAAAGTGCCGCCTACAAGCCCATCATCAACGTGGAGAACCACGACACCATCGGCATGCTCGCCCAGGACCGGGACGGCAGACTCGCCGGCGCCTGTACAACGAGTGGACTGGCCTACAAATTGCGCGGACGCGTGGGCGACAGCCCCATCATCGGCGCCGGACTGTTCGTCGACGACGAAATCGGAGCCTGCACCGCCACCGGGTTGGGCGAAGCCGTGATGAAAACCCTGGGCTCCTTCTTGGTGGTGGAATTGATCCGCCAGGGGCGCACGCCCCAACAGGCTTGCGAAGAAGCCGTCGACCGCATCATGCACAAAATGCCGGTCGCCGACCTTCAGGTGGGCTACCTGGCCATGGACACCGCAGGCAATGCCGGCTCCTGTGCAATCCACAGTGGATTCAACTACGCGCGCACCATTGCGGGCCATACCGAGCTCGTGGACGCGCCCCACCGCAACTGAAAGCCATGGCCACCTCCAAACTGTCCAGCAAGCGTGGCAACCTCCGGGGCCTCATCAGCCTGGCACGGCCGCGCAACTTGGCCATTGGCGCGTTGACGCTCTTGCTGATCCGCTATGGCTGGATGGCGCGCTGGCCCCTGGACGGTGACGCCCTGCTGACCGGACCTTTATTGATGATGGAGGCCACCTTGGTCATGGTCTTACTGATGGCTGCAGGCAACATCATCAACGCCTACTTCGACGTCCATGAGGACCGCATCAACCGCCCCGAACGCGCCATTGTTGACCGCACCGTCAAGCGACGTGTCCTCATCCTCTCGCACCAAGTCTTGAACCTTTTGGGCCTCGCCTTGGCCGCACATCTGTCCTGGTCCATCGGTGCCCTCGGCCCCATCCTGCTTGCGGGGCTGGTCAGCTGGATTTTATGGCGATATAGTGCCAGCTGGAAGGCCAAACCCCTGCTTGGAAATGCCTCCATCGCCCTGCTTCTCGGGCTCGTTCCCCTGTGGCTTGCGGTCATGGAAGCCCCGGGAGCTTCCGCCCAAATGCAATGGAATTTGATTCAAAACCTGGGCGCCTACGGCCTCATGGCCATGGCCATAGGCATGGTCCGGGAACTCGCCAAGGACGCCATGGACATGGCAGGCGATGCCGCTGCCGGCAAGGTCACCTTTCCCTTGCGCTACGGAACTGAGAACACCCGATGGCTCTGCATCGCATTGTGGGTGCTGGTCGCCCTGATGTACGCCGGTGGCGTGCTCCGTTGGGGGCACATCTCCGAACCTGCCTCATGGGCCATTTGGGCCACCCCTTTTCCAGGCTGGGTAGTGTGCATGGTGCTCCTTTTCAAAGCAACACCCCATTGGAAGGCCTTGTCCCGGTCCACATTGGCAACCTTGATCCTGGGCATTGTTCAGTGCCTGTGGGTCCCCATGATTTGAACACTGATACGGCTCAGTTCACTTAGGCTTAACATGCCCAAGTGCTGATGCGCCATAGCGCCAAATCCGCCGGCCAAAAGCGCCATGATTTTTACACAGAGTTAAAATTCAACTTACGTCAAAGTTCATTTGGTGGCAGACTTTGCGCCCGTTATCCAAACCCAACGAACACTCCCGACCATGAGAATTTTGCTTTTAATGACCGCTTGCTTTTTGATTTCGGTCAGCCTCCTTTCCCAAAACACCATCCAGGTATCAGGCAGCACAGGAACCACCACTTGGACATCAAACAACACGTACATCCTCTCAGGCTATGTGTTTGTTGAATCCGGACAGACCCTCACCATTGAACCGGGCACAATCGTCAAGGGGGCCCCTGGAAGTGGCGTGGACGCCTCGGCCTTGATTGTCTCCAAAGGCGGGCAGCTCATGGCCGACGGCACCGCTGCAGCCCCCATCATTTTCACTTTTGAGGGGGATCCACTCGATGGGTCTGTGGCCTATGACACACGCGGCCAATGGGGCGGCATCATCATTTTGGGCAATGCGACCACCAATTTTGGAGGGCCCGCTCAGATTGAAGGAATTCCGACCGACAACAACCTCGCTGAATACGGAGGAGACAACGACAGCGACAACAGCGGCGTGTTGCGCTATGTCTCCATCCGCCACGGGGGGATTGAGCTCGGGGCCGCCAATGAAATCAACGGCCTGACACTGGCAGGCGTGGGCAGCGGCACCACCATCGACCACATTGAAGTGGTGTCCAACTTGGACGATGGTGTTGAGTTTTTTGGTGGCGCAGTTTCCGCCACCCACGTCCTGGTTGCTTTTTGTGGCGACGACAGCTTCGATTGGGACCAGGGTTATCACGGCCAAGGCAACACCCATTGGCTCGCCGTCCAAGACCAACCTGGTCTCAGCGGTGATCGTGGCGGTGAATTGGATGGTGACGATTCTGACGACGGCAATGTTTCTGCCGACGAGATGCCCTTGGCCACGCCGACCGTCACAGGATGGACCATTGTGGGCGTGGGCGGTGGGCAAGGCCTGCTGTTCCGCAATGGCTCTGGTGGCCATGTGAGCAATGGCCTGTTTGCCAATGTGGAAGAAGGCATCGAAATCGAAGACAAAGAGTCGCCCCTCGACGCCTTTGACCATTTCCTCGCGGGGGACCTCACTTTGAGCAACATCAAAATGTTCAACTGCGCCGACGCCCTGGACTACGATGGAACGGAAGTCGAAGACGGTGACGCACAACTCGACGCTTACGCCGCAGACAATGGGATTGAGATTTTGAGCGGATTGGATATCGATGACCAATTCAGCTTTGACGCAGCGGGCCAACAAGCCACCAACCCCATCAATGTCGACAGTGAATTTGGTGCAGGGCAAGACTGGGCATTGGGCTGGACTTTTTGCGATGAGCGCGCCCTCTTCGGCGACGGCGTCAACCATGTGTTTGCGGCCCCGGAGTCCGAGCACCTTTTGGCTTATCCAAACCCCTGCACGGACGCGGTGACCGTACCACTGTCAACCCCAGCGAAAACAACGTGGGTGCTGGTCAGCGCAAGCGGTCGACCGGTTCGCTCAGGCACCACCCAAGAGATGGCGCTGCGCATCGATACCGCCGACCTTCCTGCAGGCGTCTACTCCCTGCGCGCAACGGATGGCATGAACCACTGGTCGTCCATAATCATCAAGCGCAATTGACGCCCTGATCCTGAGGCCTGGGGTCGACAATACATGACAACTGGGGTTTCACGTTAAGGTGAAGCCCCGGTTGTTGATGTTGAGGCCACCAAAAGGAAAAGAGCCCTTAACATCGGGTTAACGCCTGAGGACAGCTTCTGCATTCACTTTGTAAAACAAATTTGGATGCATGCGTTTGCTTCAGCTCTTCGTCATCTTGGCCACCACCTTTTCCGCCCATTCACAAGGGGTCATCCGTGGTAAAATCAACGATGGCCAAACCGGCGAAAGTTTGATTGGCGCCAACGCCTTCATCGAAGGCACAACCAAAGGGGCCATGGCCGATTTGGATGGCAACTTTAGTCTGGAAGGTCTCGCTCCCGGCACCTACAATATCGTGGGTCGTTTCATTGGGTACCGATCGCACACCCAAGAAGTCGTCATCACCGGTACGGAGGTGCAGGTGCTCCAGTTCAACCTGTTTCCCGAAACGTTTGTCATCGAACAAGCCGCAGAGGTGGTGGCCAAAGTGGACCGCGCCAGGGACACGTACATGGAGAACATCAAAAAGAAGTCCGCGGCGAGCATCGACTACATCTCAAGTCAGCAAATCAAACGCACCGGCGACAACGATGCCGCCGCTGCCATGAAGCGCGTGTCCGGCGTCTCTACAGTCGGAAACTTCGTCTTTGTGCGCGGTCTGTCCGACCGGTATTTGAAGACCACTTTGAATGGGGCTGAGGTGCCTTCAATGAACCCCCGCAGGAACACCATCGAAATGGACCTCTTCCCCACCAACTTGGTGGACAATCTGAAGGTGGTCAAAACCCAAACAGCCAACTTGCCCTCCGACTGGGCAGGGGCTTACATATCTGTAGAGACCAAAGACTTTCCAGACAAGTTCATGTTCAACTACTCCAGCAGCTTAGGCTGGAACACGAACACCACGGGCAAAGAACTGCGCTCCAGCCAACGGGGCAGCAAGGACTGGCTTGGATACGACGATGGCTCTCGGAGCCTCAGCCCTTTGGCGCAATCCGCTGCGGAGAATGGATGGCCCAGCACCATTTCCGTCTCTTTCAGTGATCAAATTCAATACATCATTGACCGCGACTTGATCTCAAGCAGCACCGTCGATGCGGCCCTTGCCGATTGCGGGTTCAACTCTTTAAATGACGTTTCATCGTATGATGACACCCAGTGCATCTTGGCCGGACTCGGCTATGCGGACCAATGGGGAGCCAACCAGATGGGCGACTCCCTCTATTTCCAAGCGGCCATTCCCGCCTCCATAGAAGCCAATCAAGGCTTGACCGACATTGGAAAGAGTTTTGACAACACCTGGGAGCATGTCCGCCGCACAGCAGCCATGGACATGAAGCACTCCATCACTTTTGGCAATCAAACCTCCCTCTTTGGCCGCCAACTCGGCTACACATTTGGCGCCCAGTATGCGCGCAATACCCGCGGATATCAAGATGGCATTTATGGCCGATGGGCCGCCGGAAACGTAGCGGGGACCGATGAGCTCGACATGCAACAGCGCTACACGGACGAGCGCACCAACGAGACCCACCGTTGGAACACGATGTTGAACCTCAGTTACAAGCTGAACGAATTCAACAAGGTTTCACTGATGGGCATGACCATCACCAATGGCACCAACAGCGCCCGTTTTCAGGAAGGCTTGAACCCCCGCGACGGCGACGAAATACAGCAACAGCGTTCGCACCGCTACCAGAGCCGCACCTTGAACACCTTTCAGATGCGCGGCGAGCATTACTTGCCCGACAACGCGCTCACCATCGACTGGATCGCCAGCCGCTCGGAAGGGCGCATGAGCACCCCCGATTTGCGGGTCTTGTTTAACAACTACATCGACAATACCGAAGTCATCGCCGATGAAGCCGTGTTCTTCGATGCAAACGGCAACACCTTGGACGCCTCGGCATCAGGAGACGTTTTGGACGAAATCGAAGGCCTGATCGACGATGGCATTCTCGACGGCAATTGGGCAGAAGACATTGCCGGCACCGTGGAAACCCTGCAGCAAGAAGGCATTGCCATTGGCGACATGGAGGTCCCGACTGAGACCCAGCGCTTTTACAGCATTCGCCCCGACCGCTACCCTGCTCCCAACCGCTTTTGGCGCGCGCTGGATGAAACCAAGACCGACGTCAAGGTCAACTTCAGCAAGCCGGTCTTTGCCGAGCAAGACCACGTAGAAGGCAAATTCTCCTTTGGCGGAAGCTTTGTCAGAACAGAGCGCACAAAGCAAGAAGACGCGTTCACTTTTGCCGCCTCAGGCCAGTTCTTTGACAATTTTGAAGGCTCCCCTTCCCTGTACTTTTCGGACCCGAACCTCGTGGTCTCCCAAGGCGGGGATTTCATTCAAACCAACAACGTCAGCAATCCGAGCAACTCAGACGCCGGGTTCTTGAACGTCTTGGGAACCTACGCCATGTTGGATGCCCGCGTCAATGAGCGCCTCAGCGGAAACATGGGCCTCCGCATGGAGTCCGCCTCCATGCGCATCGAAAGCAACCGCGACACCTCCGACCAGACGGCCGAACAACTGGCCCGCAACACCGGCACACTCGAAGAAACAAACTTGCTGCCCTCCTTGAACCTGACCTACATCTTGGGCAAGGTGGACCCGATTCGCATCACCAACCTGCGCGCAGCTTACAGCAAAACCCTCGCCCGCCCCGTGTTTCGCGAAAAGGCCCCTTTCCGTGGATTCGACTTTGAAACGCTGCAAACCCTCAAAGGCAACCCCGGCCTGGGCCAAACCCGCATCGACAATGTGGACTTGAAGCTGGAACACTACCCAACGTTGGGTGAAATGGTGTCTGCCGGCGTTTTCTATAAGCACTTTGCCGACCCCATTGAGCAGACCCAAGTATTGGAAGCTGTGAATGAAGAGCTGACTTGGTCCAACGTGCCTTACGCCGACATCATGGGGATCGAGTTTGACGCCAAAAAGAACCTGGCCAACGTCACCAACGCGCGGTTCCTCCGCAACCTGTCCCTCTCTGGAAATGTGACGTTCATCCGCTCAGCCGTCAAAATCCCCGAAGCTGAGCTCGAGAGCATCCGCGCACAAGACCCCAACCACCCCAACACACGCGCCCTCTTTGGTCAGGCACCCTACATCGTGAACGGAATCATGACGTACATGAACGACAGCGCAGCTTTCGTGTCCACGCTCTCCTTCAACGTTCAAGGCCCCAAGGTTTTCTTGGTGACCCAAGGCGCCCTGCCCAACGTCATGCAGCAACCCACACCCACACTCGACTTCAGCATGGCGAAAGGATGGGGTGCGCACTTCAAGTTTGGCTTCAAGGCCAGGAACCTGCTCAACCCACGCAACCGCCAGACCCACCTCTTCAATGGTGTAGAATACGACTGGTCGAGCTTCACACGCGGCCGGACCTATTCGGTGAGCCTCTCCTATTCGATTTAACAGGGTCAGGCCTTCAACGGTACATTTTTTCGAAAGCCTTCAGTCGAAACCAAATTCGCGCTGAAGGCTTTCCAGCGTTTCGGCGGGGAGGTCCCGGACATCGAGCAGCATGAGGCCGTCCAATGCATTGTTGAATTTGGGGTCGCGGTTGAAGCCCAAAATGCGGGCATTCTGATGCAAGTATTTCTTGAGCAACACCGGTGCGACCGCATTGGAAGGCTCGATGTCGGCGAGGATCTTGTCAAGGCGCTTGACATCGTCCCCCGCACCTTCAAGCAAGGCCTCGGAATCCACACGCTTTTCCTCGAAGGCAAAGCGCTTGCGCGGCCGCACAAATTCCGACCAATGCGCATCCCAATAATGGCGCCGCACAAAGGCCATGATCAAGGCCCGTGAAAACCGCTGGTAATCGCTGCTGATGGTCACGGGACCGAGGATGTAGCGCGCCTCGGAAGATCGGATAAGCACAGTTAAAATCCCTTTCCACAGCAAGAACAGCGGCATGCGCTGCCGCTGATAGTCGGGCAAAATGAACGAGCGACCGAGCTCTAAGGAAGCGCGCAATGCGGGATGAAACCCCTTCTTCATGCGAAACAGTGAGTGGGTATAGAATCCCCGCGCTCCATAACGCTCCATGATGACCCACCCCTCTCCTACACGGTACGCCCCCGCCAACCGCTGGTGAGCCGCATCCCACAAAAGCAGGTGTTGGTAATAGAGGTCATGCTCATCCAAATCGCGGGCACGGTTGGTCCCCTCACCCACAGCGCGGAAGGTCACTTCGCGGCAGCGCCCTATTTCTTGGAGCAATTCGGGGATGCGGTCAGCAGGCGCGAGATAGACTTCAAAGTCGCCGTGTTGGAACAGCTGTTCGTCCTGCAAATCAGCGACCTCTTGGGCCAATACCCCTGGGTCTGCCATCGGCGCAATCTCTTCCGGCCTCTTTGGAATCCGCATGCCGCGGAAATACTCCTTGCGGACATCATAGGCAGCACCCAAAGCATAAGATTTGGCCCGGAGAAAACGCGCCAATTGCGCCGTTCCAGTGAATCCAGCGAGGTCACGTTTGCGCAATGCCCGGCCAACCCGCATGCGCAGCACACGGCCCTTTTTATTTCGGATCTCTGCAGCAACACGCAGTGAACGCAGCGATGGATGAATGAGTCCGAGGAGCTGAAACAAAGTGCTGTTGGCCCCGTCGATATACACCGGGACCACGGGCACCTCCTGCTTCTCAATCCAACCGACCACCGCATCTGACCAGCGGCCGTCGGCAATGCCACGCGAAGACATTTTGAAGCCGGAAACACCACCTGCTGGAAAAACACCGAAACCACCACCGGAGGCCACGTGCGCGGACGCCTCCGCCCAACCCGCTGCAGATGACACGGATTGCCCACCCTGACGCGATTCAGAAACCACGCAAAACGCAGCAGCCAAAGCGGGCGTATTGCCCAGTAGAGACTCCACACCCAATTTGAAGTCGGGCCTTACCCTGCGCACCAAACGCACCAAGGCCAGCGCATCGAGGACGCCAAAAGGGTGATTGGCCACCAACACGAAAGGCCCTTCTTTGGGAATGCGGTTCAACTCCTCCTCCGCTACTTCCAACCGCACACCCAATTGCCCAAAAACCTCATCGATGAAGGCAGACGATTCCAGATGCGCCCATTGATTGTAGGCAGAGTTCAACCGACGAATTCCGCCAAACCTGTGAAAGAGACCCACAAGGGGGTGCCTTTCCGGCAGCCCTGCCCACAGTCCCAAATCCAAACGCGACACCAGCCTGTCAGCTTCCTGCAGTTTGTCCGTATCCATCTCCATCTCCTGCCAAATTAGGCCTACATCGCCAACGGCCATAAAACCGGGAACTGAAGTAATTTGCCCCTGATGATCCGACACATCTACTCCTTGGCCCTTGGTGCCTTGATCGCTACTTCTTGCGGGGACAACCCAGCCGAAGAGGCCCCGTCTTCTTCCGATGAAGCCATGACATCAATGGAACAAAACACGCCCCCTGCATTGCCGGCATTTGAAATTCAAGGTCACCGCGGAATCCGCGGATTGCTGCCCGAGAACACCGTGCCCGGCTTTGTCCTGAGCATCCGCGAAGGATCGGACGTACTTGAGATGGACCTGTGCATCTCCAAGGATGGCGCAGTCATTGTGAGCCACGAACCTTGGATGAGCCATGAAATCTGTACGACACCATCCGGTGATCCCGTTGCAGAAAAAGACGAGCGCAGCCACAACCTCTATCAAATGACCACAGCGGAGATCCAGTCCTACGATTGCGGCAGCCGCGTCCACCCGAGGTTTCCTGACCAACGGCCATTGCCCATGCACAAACCCACGTTGTCGGACGTCGTGTCGGTGACCGAAACCGTGCCGCTGCTGCAGGGCAAGAACAAAGTCCGCTACAACCTCGAAATCAAACACACTGCAGCATTGGAATCCGAATTCTGTCCTGACGCGGACACTTTCGCACGCATTGTGTTGGCCGAAGTCAACCGTTTGGGCATCCAAAACCGCACCTGCATCCAGAGCTTCTCCGCCGCAGCCTTAGAAGCCGTCCATGAGCAGGCACCGGAGATGACCACCGCATGGCTCATTGCATCAGAAGGTGATGTCGCCTCCCAACTGGCGAAATTGACCTTCACCCCGGACATCTATTCTCCCAATTGGACGTTGCTCGACGCCCAAAATGTCCGTGAACTTCAAGAAATGGACATCCGCGTGATCCCCTGGACGGTAAACGAGCAGGAAGACCTTTATGCTGTCATGCAATTGGGGGTGGACGGCATCATCACCGACTTCCCCGACAGGTTGTTCGACATGCGTACACCACGGTGACGCTGCATCAGCGGAGCACCCGCACATAGCCATTCTGACGAATGACTTCGGGGACGCGTCCCACGCGCAGTTCAATGATCACCTCCCACATGAAGACGCCGTCAATGGCGTAGTAGCGACCACTCTCGCGCGTCTTCGACCCTGGCGTGCCTTCCACCTGGCCGTACCATACCTCTGATGGATCCACCGATTGGAAAACGGGGCGGCCCCAGCGGTCCCACACCGTCACCTCATAGGCATACGGGTCGCAGTCCAGTACGGGGAACCACGCGTCGTTCTTGCCGTCGTTGTTGGGCGTAAAGGCCGTGGGGACGTAGACCTGACAGCCGCACACATACTGCGACACCTCCAAAACGTGGGTCGCCGTATCGCACACATTGCTGACCTCGACCTCGAAGAGCCCTCCCCTATTCAATGTGCGGTTGGGGAGGATGCTCCCATTGTCCCAGCGGTAGGTGGATGGATAAACACCCTCTCCTTGGAGCGCATTCAATTCAATGGAATCGTTCAAGCACAGGTCATAGCTGGCCTGAAGTGGAATGGCAATCGGTTGGGAGACATCCACCACAATGGAATCAACAAACTGGCAGCCGCTCACCTGGCTCGTGGCGACATAAACTGCGGGTTGATTCACTTCAATGGCCGTGCCCACCTCACCGGTATTCCATGTCACCAAAACATCGGTCAATCCTGTTTCAATGGTCAGGACATCGCCAGGGCACAACAAGGAATCTTCGACAAGTTCGAATTCGGGGTTGGGGCGGACCTCCACCATGACCGTATCGCGGAATACACAACCGCCCTGGGCCACCTCGGCGGTGTAGGTTCCCGTTTCTGACACCGTCAATGAAGGCGTGGTCAACGTGTCATTGAAAATGACATAATCCGCACCGGGCACGTAGGGGGAAAGATCGATGGACTCCCCTTCGCACAGGACGATGTCCAGGCCCAAGTCGAATTGCGGCAAAGGCTGGGCCACCACAGATACCTGGTCGGTAAAGTCACAGCCATCCAAGGTGCTGGTGACTTCATAAATGCCTTCCTGACTCGCCCACAACTGGTTGCCCACGGCGCCATTCTGCCAAGTGTATTGCGCGGCTCCAAAAGCAGCCAACAACAGCACACTGTCTCCGGCACAGAAGTTGGCGACGTCGGGCAGGTCCGCCGCAAAACCGTCCACCACCTCGATAAACACTTGGGCGTTGGCCTGACAATCACCCAAGCCCACATTGACCGTGTAGATACCGGTGTTTTGGACATTGAAAGTGGAAGCCGTTGAGCCATCCTGCCATGTAAATGAAGCCGATGGATAACCCGGATTCAGGATGAAGGGAGTGCCGGGGCAAATGGTCTGGTCCACCCCGAGATCAACAGTGGTCAATGGACTTTCGGTCACAACAACTTGGTCAGAGGTCACACAACCATTCAAGGTGGCTGTCACCGTATACAATCCGGTTTGGTCTACGGTGAATGCTGCATCTGCCGGTCCGCCCTGCCAATCAAATGCCGGCGGCAGGCCACCCCAACCTTCCGAGGTGGCATCGAGCGTCACCTCGTCCTCAAAACACAACACCACATCCTCACCGAGATCCAACGGGTAGGTATCATACCACCCCACATTGACCGCATCGCTTTCGGTGCAACCTTGGACCGTCACGGTGACCTCGACAAGGCCCGAATCTGCCACGAGTGCATTCTGTCCGAAACCGCCGTTGCTCCATGTGTATGCAGCACCGGGGTTCCCTGCGTCAAAGGTCAACATGGTACCGGGGCACACCACCTGGTCAGGCCCCAAATCAGGCGCCACAATTTGCACTTCGGTCACTTCGATGGCAATGTCCTCGTTGCACCCTTCAGCGGTAGTAATGGTGGCCATGCCGGAAATCAGGCCTGTTTCCCACGTATCCCCTTCAGTACCATCCGGCCAAGTGGTCACGGCATCTGGCCATGTCAAGGCCAGTTCCACCACCTCCAATGGGCAAACCGTGGCCACCAATGGCATCAGGTTTACCGGTGCGGGACCCTCTACCGCACCGATATCGGGTGTGGCGTCCCGGGGCTCACCGCGCTGGTCTTCGGTCACACCGAGAAGCGCACCGGCATCGATGGCCGGGCTGATGGGCACGCAAGCGCTCAACATATAGACATCCGTAGAGCCGCCATAATCACCAAAGGGAAGCAACACAGGGTCCACCCCCATCAAATTGCCCGTGGATGCTGCGTCAAAGAGTGTCGCCGGATCCATCACACCGATCACGTTGTTCCCTATGTCGGAAAGCACCGGACCGTTGGAAAAAAGAAAAAGATCCTCCTCCTCGCCACTCGGCGAAGACACGGAAGTATTGCCATACAAAATGCAGTTGTCCAACTTGATCGTTCCGGCATACGTGCCGATGGCACCTCCACGCCCAATGCCCGATGCGGCATTGAAAGCATTCATGGATGAACCGGCCTCCCCGCCTAGCGCTGTATTGCCGCTAAATGTGCAGTGCCTGAAGTCGTGGCTTCCAGCACGAGAGAAAAAGGCACCGCCTAATCCGCCGCCACCGCCGCCGCCGCCGCCGCCTGCTGCACTGCCATCGGCTGCATTGCCCCCCACCACCAAACCGTTGCCGCCGGTGCCCGCGCTGCCGCCACCCCAACTACTCCGGTATCCGCCGCCACCGCCACCGCCGCCAACATTGCCCGCTGTGCCGTCCTCATCCGCATTCCATCCGCCGATATCGCCACCATTTCCGCCTTTGCCGAAATTGGTGAAGCTCTGTCCCCCTTGGCCTCCATTGCCTCCGGGCGCCCCGTTGCCTCCATCTCCGCCCTCCGCCGTGCAACCGGTAAAGGTGCAGTTCTCAAACAGTGAGCTCGATCCTGTCCAACAAGACACAGCGCCGCCTGCCCCGGCAGCGCCACCGCCACCGCCACCGCCATTGGTTCCGTCTTTTCCAGAGGCCGTGCAGTCAATAAACAGGCTGGCGTAAGCTTCAAGGTGGCCGCGGTTGTGAATGCCTCCACCAAAACCGATGCCTGTGGCACAATTTCGTATCGCCACACGGGTCAAGGTGAAGTCATCGCAATCGGTCTCGATGCCGCCACCCGGGTCGTTGGGGTCGAAACCATTGCGCAATTCCAAGTCCTGAAGGCCAAACGAAACCAATCCGCTGCCCAGGTCCAAGAACCGGGAGCCCGATGCTGCGTCCACAATGGTCGTTCTGGTGCCACCGCCGAGCACGGAAATTTCGCCTGCATTCAGGTAAAGCTCACCGCTGGTCCATTCGTAATCCCCTTCTGGGAGGGTAATCTCCACTTCTCCTGCCGTGCTGGCCGCCGTCTGCAGTGCTGCCCGCAACGTGCAGACACCCGTACCATCATCACACACCCCGTCCCCCGGTGTAGGGTCCACACCATCGGTGGTCGCATTGACGACAATGACGGTCTGCGCATGGTAAACCAGTGGACTCCAAAGGAAAGAGGCGACCAGAAATACAAGCTTGCTGAAAGGCTTCATGGGATTCGGCACGGGTGCAAAGTACAAACCGCGCACACGTGAAAAAGGTTGTGTGCGTGCTTGAATTCCAACGACTTTCCTTGGAATTTCACAGCACAATACGTTTCGAACCATGTGCTCCATCACCGCATTGCTCAACAGACAAACCGAAAATACCCAAGACCGCCAGCACGTCTTGGAAGCATCGCTCTGCCAGCGGCACCGGGGCCCCGACTGGTCAGGGGTTGAAGAGCATCCTGGCGCCATCATTGCCCACGAAAGGCTGGCCATTGTCGATGTTTTGAGCGGTGCCCAACCCATGGTGGACCCCGAGCAGGGCACCATCCTTGCCGTCAATGGTGAGATCTACAACCACATGGAATTGCGCCATGCAGCCGATTCCAAAGACTATCCTTTCCAATCCGCCAGCGACTGCGAAGTCATTCTCGCGCTGCACCGCAGCGTCGGTAGCCGTTTGGTGGACCACCTCTCCGGGATGTATGCCTTCGTGCTGTTTGATCCCAAAACAGACCACTGGATCATCGCCAGGGATCCCATCGGCATCATTCCGCTCTATTACGGGACGGATGCAGCAGGCCAATTGTGGGTCGCCTCCGAAATGAAAGCGCTGACCACACGCTGCGATGATGTGCGCTTGTTTCCCCCGGGCCATGTCTGGGAAAAAGGGCAGGATGCCCCCGAGAAGTTCTACACCCGGGACTGGATGGAAGGGCCACTGCCCGACCGGCCGTATGTGCCCGCTGAACTCAACGGGGCTTTGACCGACGCCGTGCGCAAGCATTTGATGGGCGATGTCCCTTATGGCTTGCTGATATCAGGCGGGTTGGACAGCTCGGTCATTGCGGCCATCGCCATGCGGCACGCCGCGCGGCGTGTGGATGAAGATGACAACACCGAGGCCTGGTGGCCGAGGGTCCACAGCTTTTCCATTGGTTTGGAGGGGTCCCCGGACCTCGCCGCGGCGGCGGAAGTGGCGGAAGCCATCGACACGGTGCACCACGGTTTGACCTTCACCATCGAAGAGGGCATCGACGCCCTGTCAGAGGTGATCCGCCACATCGAGACCTATGATGTCACCACCATTCGGGCATCCACACCGATGTACTTGATGGCGCGAAAAATCAAAGCCATGGGCATCAAAATGGTGTTGAGCGGCGAGGGCGCAGACGAACTATTCGGGGGGTACCTCTACTTCCACATGGCACCGAACGCCAAGGAATTCCACGAAGAGACGGTGCGCAAGGTCATGGGGCTCCACCAATTTGACTGCGCCAGGGCCAATAAATCGATGATGGCCTGGGGCATCGAGGCCAGGGTTCCCTTCCTGGACAGGGAGTTCATTGATTACGCCATGTCACTGGACCCCAGCATAAAAATGGGAGGAAAAGGCAAATTGGAGAAGGCCGCCATTCGGCGTGCCTTTGAAGGGTACATCCCCGATCACATTCTCAACCGCCAAAAAGAACAGTTCAGCGATGGCGTGGGCTACGGCTGGATCGATGGCCTCAGGGACTTGGCAGAGGGCGCGGTCTCTGACGATGAGATGGCCCGCGCTGGGGTCCGGTTCCCCCTCCACACCCCCTCCACCAAAGAGGGATACTATTACAGAAGGATCTTCGAGGAACACTATCCTTCTGCCGCCGCAGCCGCCACTGTACCTGGTGGCAAAAGCGTGGCCTGCAGCACCGAAAAAGCGCTCGAGTGGGACGCCCGGCTCAAAAACAACATCGATCCAAGCGGCCGTGCCGTGGGTGGCATCCACAACGACGCTTATGGCGAATGATCGCCCTTCCGGCGCGCTCAAGCACCTGATTCCAATGTTGCGGCACGCGAATTGACATTTGCGTGTCTAAATCCGTGCTTTGTCCTTATCCTTCGATATGCGAATCAGTTACCGTCATGAATCTGACTCAGGTGCGGTATACACCCTCGAACAGAAAGGCGATTTGCTGCATGTTCACAGCAAGGTCCCCCAGCTCGAATTGAGGTGGAACAACGACCGCTGGCAACCAGAAAAAAATTGGTACGAGCGCGAGTACGCTTTTCCCATCGAAGTGGGACTCGATGAATTCCTCGCGCGCCAACTGCCTCACCTCAACGGGTGCAGCATGCAAGCCTTTATCCGGGGCAAGGAGGTCAAGCACAAGGGACATTCCAAGTTTGAAGGAAAGTGGTTCACTTTTCAATCCAACGGCAACATGCCCCCTGTGGAGCGCGCGCACCAGAGTTTGCTCAAAACGACGGCCAAATTCTACGGGGTTCAATCCCTCTTCGGCTGAACCCTTGATGGGCCCATTGCCATAGGCAGGCTGTCTTTAGTCTGCCCGCGTAAACCGCTTGGTCACGCGGCCATCCGCCCACCGCGTCAATGTGAGGCCCGCTGCCCCCGGCGCTGCCGGCCGGCCCATGACATCGTAGGTCCCCAGCCATGTCCTGTCCATTTGGACAACAGGTACATCCATGGCCGTGGAGGCCACCACCATTTTGCCCGGAGCCACGCCAACGGGCAATGTCCACATTGAACCCGTCTCCATGTTCCAGCACTCCACTTCACCGGAGCCCACGAAATCCGTCATGCCCAGCAAGACTTGATCGCCATCCATCATGGTCATGGAATACACCGTCAGACCATTGCCCGACCAGCCGTCTTGCGGAGCGAGTGTCACACCATCGGCACGGCGGAAATCACCCTCACCGTATACCTGGTAAAGGACCCCGCCTGCGTGCCAAGCGGCGGCACCGCATCCAGCGGTCACCTCAGCTACCTGCAAGGTCAGCGGCGCATCCTGCCCGTCCCAGCGGCTCAGTGAAGTGCCATCGTATTGCTGGGCATTGACCGTCACCACAGCACCGTCATCCGAAAGCAACAGGTGCACAGGGTTCAGTCCAGCAGGTCCGAGGTCGACTTCCTCGTAAGCTCCTGATTCAAGGTCGATGCGTCCAATCAGTCCGACCTCTTCGCCAAAGTCAAACGCGTTGTTGACGGCTACAAACAGCCCTCCATTGCTCGCACGCACGCCTTCCGATGCCCATGCGGGCCCAGCGACACCATCGGCGGCCCAATCGGCTTCCCACGAAAGGCTTTCCGCATCCAATGCCACCAAATACGCATCGAACGCCACAGAACCCCAGGTTACCGGGTCATAGTCTCCTCTGCTCACAAACAAGCGGTCTTCATGCAGCGCCAATTTCCGGGCACCATCCAATGCCTGTTCCGCCAGGATTTCCCCGGTCCAAGCATCCATTACATACACCGTGTCTTCTGCGGCGACATACAAGCGCGCTCCATCTTCAGAAACCAACAGGTCCGAAGCAAAAGCGTGCCCCACAAACGAATGGAGCTCCTCGAATTCCATCCATTCACCGCCCAACCCGATGACGCCCACGGACGGAAATTCAAGCACCTCGCTCGAGTAGAAATCCTGGGCACCCTCACACAAAACGTACACCCTTTCTTGGGCAGTCCCGGTGAGGGATACACAGAGTGCGAGCATCAAACCAAAGAGCCCCCGAACGCCAGCAATGTGCGCCACTTTCCATAAGTTGGATATCATGCGGCGAAATTAACGGGCAAGAAGGGCAATTCAACCCTTTGGGGCATGAAGCGTTCTTAATTTGAAGCCATCAATGAAAAACACATTCTACCCCGTGATTCTCGGAAGCTTCCTGCTGCTCGTAATGGGCTGCAGGCCAGAGGAAATCCGGTTGGATGACAACCCAATCCCTCCATACAATGGAGTGCCCACCGTGCTCGTGGACGCTTACCTCACGCGGGTGTACATCGACCTCATCGGCAGGGAACCCCTCGTGGATGAGTTGGACGCCGACCGTGCGGCCCTGCGGTCGGGAGACCTCGGGTTGGATGCCCGTTTGGACCTGGTCGACCGGCTCATGGGAGGAGACGAGGCCTACCGGGAAGCGTATGACAGAAAGCTCTTTGACGACCTGTCTGGACGGTTTCTCGACGGCACCAGTCTTGAAACGCTGGAAAACGAAGCCCAGGCCCAGCGCAACCTCGCCGAGCAGGATTCACTGGCCGGAGGCAACGCCTACATCATCTACAACGCACTCGCTGACCGGTTGGAACGCGTGACTCAAGCGGTAGACCACTTCAGGCTCGGCACCATCGCGTGGCCAGAGGTAAATCGGCGCTTCTGCGACAACCTCGTGTACAACGAGATCAACATGAACAGCTTCAACTTCATCAATGCCACCTTCGATGACCTCTTTGGCCGATACCCCACGGAGTCGGAATTCGAACAGGCCTATACCGCTGTCGAATTCGGCGCCCCTGCCCTGCTGTTTGGGGAGGCCATTGAAGACAAGCACAGCTATTTGGAAGTGCTGGTGGCCGATGCTGAATTCGAGGAGGGTGCCGTACGCTGGTGGTCGGAAAGGCTGCTCGTCCGGAGCATTACCGACGCGGAAGTCATGGCCTGGCGAGATGTCGCCGGTCCGGACGTGGACATTCGGCCCCTTCAGCGGCTGCTGATTTCATCTGACGAATACGCCGATTTCGAATGAACCTCAATGCACATCCCCTGCTGAACCTCGTGGTGGCAAGCGCAGCCATGGTGCTCATGGCCGGCTGCACAGCCGAACCTGAGGTGACCTATGGCCTTGAACCCCTCGAGCTCAATGCCGCTGCCGCCGTCAAGGACAGGGCGAAGTCCATAGACCAATGGATCGCCATCCTGCATGCCGACCTCTTCGGAGAAGCCCTGGGAAGCGCGGAGCTTTTCGAAATCAAACAGGCCTTTTTCAGCGTTGGTGATCAGGAGATCGCGCGGGAAGTCCTGGTATCCAACTTCATGCAAGACCCCGGGGTGCAACTCCCCAACGCGGAAATCATCACGCAGGACCCCGAGGGCTTCATCAACGACACCTATGTGCGGTTTCTGGTCCGCTATCCCACGGAAGCCGAACGCACGTGGATGCGCAACTTCCTCGCATCCCACCCCACCATGAACCCCGAGCTGGTGTACACTTCATTCGCCCTCAGCGAGGAATACCTCCACTACTGATGAAAAGAAGGACCTTCCTCAAGCAGACCGGACTGGCCGCGGCAGGGGCGGCATCGGCCCCCTTCATCCTCCCCTCGGGCAGGTTGTTTGCCGCCAGTGGCCGGCGCACGGCCCAACATGTCGTGATGGTCGCCTTTGCCGGAGGCGTGCGCCAACAGGAAAGCATCCTCAGGCGGTACGTAGACGACAGCCAGGGCGAGCCTTATCCGGGCAACATCATGTACAACCTGCTCTCCGGTGAAGCGCCCATCGCCAAAATTGTCTACGGCACCGGCGTGGGCGGCATCAACCCCATTCCGGCGATTCTGCCCCAACCCATGGAGCAGTTCGGCACCACCTTTGCCGAGGTTTCGGCACTGAGTGCCGGCCACTTCGGCGGACTCAATTCGCTGGTGCAGGGCGGCACCCCGGGGGGGCAAGGACTCAAACAACGCCCGTTGCAGCCTACGATCTTTGAATACCTGCGCCGACATGGGGGATACAAGGCCACCGACACGTGGTTTGTGGGCAATGGCATCGGAGGGTCGCTCCCCTTGCTCAACCACAGCGAGCACCCGGATTACGGCGCGCAGTACGCCGGCAACTTCTTTGCCCCTGTCGTGACCTTCGTAAACGATGGCGAGTATGCCTTTGCCGATGCGGCGGTGTACCATCCGGAGAATGAACTGGACCCCATGCGCCGGATGAAGTCCTTTTTGGACCAGCAGTTCGACGCGGATGGGTCTGGCGGCTTCGGGGGTGGATTAAACAATACCGACGAAGAAAAAGAGCAGATCAAGGCCTTCATGCAACTGATGTACGACAAGGTCGAAAACAACGCCATCCAAATTCCACCGGTCACCGACAACCGCGACACTTCCACCGTGGGGTTTGCCTGTGAGGTCATGTCCGCATTCCAACCGGCCTTTACCATGGTCAACCTCGGGGCTGTAGACGCTTGCCACTCCAATTTTTCAAACTACTTGGGCGCGTTGCACCGGGCGGACCACGCGGTGGGCCACCTGTGGAACCACATTCAGTCCATCCCGGAAATGGCGGGCAACACCACGCTCATCTTGACACCGGAATGCGGCCGCAACCTTCAACCCAACAACATCCTGGACCAAAACGATTGGCGTTCCTACGACCACAGCGATGAAAACAGCATGCGCATCTTCACGATGATGGCCGGTCCGGATGTGCCGCAAGGACTCACCATTGGCGGTGAAGACAACCCCGTGGGCATGGTGACCGACACCATGATGACCGTGTGCGACATCTTGGGCGTGATGCCCGAAGTACAATCCGCCGGCATGGTCCATCCCGGGACCGACAGCCTCTTCAACCGCATCTGATGACCGGGCGCTTTCCCCACCCCTCCGCCCTCGGAATGGCCGTGATCCTGACCGGTCTGTTGTGGGCGTGCGCGCCCGACCCGCCCCCCAATCCATACGACGATCTGGATCCGGTTGTGCCCACCGAAGGCCTGGCCGTGCCGGCTCTGCCTGAGGACAACTTTGCTTGGCTTCACCAGCAGGTATTCGCCCCGACCTGCGCCAACAGCGGATGCCACGACGGCACTTTCGAACCGGATTTCCGCACGGTGGGCTCTTCCTGGAACACCTTGGTCAACCATCCCGTCATCGCCAATGATGCGGCCATGAGCTTCAATCGGCGGGTGGTGCCCGGCTCCGTGGAAGGGTCCTTTCTGTTTGAGCGCTTGACGGTCAACATACCCAACACGTCGGGCATGATGCCACTCGAAGTCGATGAGGGCAGTGACTATAATGACCGCCGGGATGAATACCTCGATGCCATCGCAGCGTGGATCGCAGCGGGTGCGCCGGACGTCAACGGCAATACCGCACCCGCAAACGGCGCCTCACTCCCGCCCCAGATTCATGGATTCGGAGCCTTCCCTCCCGATATCCAATCCGGTGTCTACGCGCGCGCCGAAGGCCCCGGTATCCAACCCGTGCTGGTGGAGCCGGTTACCATCCATGTCTTTGCCGCCATCACCGATGACCAATTGCCCATGTCCTCCCTTTCCTGCAGCTGGGCCTTGGGCATAGATGCCGCCGATGCCGATGCCACACCGGCCGGCGGGGCCTTTGATACGGCGCCTTTCAGCTTTGACGGACCGACCTTTTCGGGCAGCACCGAGACCTACGGGCTTTCTGCAGAAGTCGACTTGAGTGGCTATGCACCCGGAACTGAATTGACATTGCAAATCCGGGCCAGCGACGGCGAGGCCGAATCCCGGAGCCCCTTGTCCAACAGCCCGGGATACATCCAACTCCTCTACCGCCTCCGCATCGCACCATGAACCGAAATACGCCCGCTTTTCTGTTCGCCACATTGGCCCTCCTCCTCCTTCACCAAGGTTGCACACCAGAGGAAATCGACCCCGTGGCACCCGAAATAGGCTGGATTTCCATCAATGCCACGGAAGTGATGTCGGCCACCACGCCATTGACCGTCACCCTTTCCTACCGTGACCACCAAGGCGACATCGGCTGGAACGACCCCGATGTGCATGCCCTGCAGGTCCAGGACGCCCGGCTCGAGAATCCCGACACCTATCACATCCCGCCACTGACGCCGGGCGGCGTGGAGCTGGACATCGATGGCACCTTTGTGATCCAACTGCCGGCCCTGTTTCTTCTGGGAAATGGCGGGGATGAACAGACCCGGCTGACCTTTCGCCTCAGCGACCGGGCCGGAAACGCATCCAACGAGGTACAATCCCCCCTCATCTTCATCACCGACACCCTTTGAAGTGCGGCCTGACCATAGGAGCAGCAAGGCCTGCCCTGGCCTTGGCCGCCTGGGCCATTCAAGGCGCATGCATGGTCGGCCTATCTCAGGTCTTGCCCTACACCATGACCGATACGACCGTCACCGATTGCATCGGCGAGCTCACCGACTCTGGGGGACCCGAAGAAGCATACGGAAACAATGAAGACCTCGTCTTCACAGTCGAATCAGACAGCCCCCTGGATATCCAGTTTATCGGCCCCATTGACATTGAACCGGCAGCACCCGGCAGTGGACTCCTCTTTGATTATGTGGTGCTGCACGACGGGGCGAATCTCAGTGCGCCCGTCCTGGACACCTTGTACGGGAGCATTTCCAATCCTCCGAACTACGCGACTGCGGGATCGCTGACGGTCCACTTTGTGTCAGATGCCAGCGCCCAGCCGCAGGGCTTTCACCTGGCTTGGTCAGCCAATCCGCCTCCACCCGACCCGCCGGTCGCCACCCTGTCTGCACCCGGGTCCTGTCCCTTTACCGCCCTCGAATTGGACTTTTCCTTCCCCATCGAGTGTAGCCTCATCGATTGGGCGGGCCTTCAAATCCAAGGTCAAAATGGACAATCCTGGGCGGTGGACACCTTGGCTGCGGCCGCGATGAGTTGTCCGGGAACGCTCAGTGATGCGCTCATCTTGCCCTTGGCCGATGGCGCCATCGAAGGAAACTGCACCCTGATCGCCGATCTGCTCATCGGGGTCAGGGATGCATGCGACTCGGTGTGGGTGCTGCCCATTGATGCCACATGGGACGCTTCGGGCTGCCCGGTTGAGCCGGAAATCGTCACCGACACAGACACAGTCTGCACAGGGGGGTGTGCCCTTCTTGAAGCGGTTCCCCGCGGCTGCGGCCCCACAGACATCACTTGGCTCGGGACCGATGGAACGGTGCTGAATGGGGCCGGGCCCTGGGAAGTCTGCCCCGCAGCCACCACCACCTATACGGCCACGGCAGTAGAATTGGCTTCGGGCAATGCAGGATCCACTGCCATCACCGTCACCGTGCTCAACCTCGGAGCTTGGGTACAAGACACCACCTTGTGTCCAGGCCAGACCCTCTCTCTGAGTGCGGGAAACATCCAAGGGGAATGGACGGGCAATGGGGTGAGTGGACCGCCTTGGGTCTTTGATGCAGCAGAGAGCGGCAGCGGCGTCCACACCATCGGCTTCGCCGCATTCGGCACAGCTTCCTGCAGTTCCGAAACCACGGTGGAAGTGGTGAACTTCCAACACCCCAACAACGTGGCCACCTGCCCAGGGTCCGCCCCCTTCGCCCTTCCCGGCCAACCGTCGTCAGGCGTGTGGAGCGGTCCCGGAGTCAGCGGGGCCAATTTTGACCCCGCGGCAGTCGTCGGCCCCGGTCAAGACACCACCATCCTGCTCACTTTTAGCGCTTTGGGATGCGCAGGCACCACCACCGTACACATAGAACCGGCTGCCCCCCCCATCGTTTTTGGCAACGTATGCCAATCCGAACCGGCCATTCCCCTCCCTTTTTCGCCGCCAGGGGGATGGTGGTCCGGCCCTGCCCTGTCTGAAGATGCCGACGCTTTTCTGCCCGAAGAGGCCACTGCCGGTCCGGTGACACTGACCTATCAAATGCAGGGGTGCGACCGGGTGGCCATGGGCGTGGTGCTGCCCATCGGTGTGGGCCCGACCAGGAGCAGCTGTCCGGAACAACCACCTTTCGTTCCTTTTCCCGGATTCTTCCCCCCCGGCGGAACCTGGGACGGTCCCGGCATTGCGGGACAGGGAAGCACAACCGGACTCTACGATCCGGGACTGGTCCCCGACAGCCAATGGTCACCGCTGGTGTATTCAGCCCCCAATGGATGCAGCGATACCTTGTGGATGTTCAACAAACAGACCGCCATCACCCCAAGTACGGTCCATGCCTGCGCTTCGGACACTGCCAATCTGTTGCTCGCCGACGGGTTGCAGGCCAGCCCCTGGTGTGGTCAGTGGAACACCTTGGGCATGGGAAATGTGACCGATTTGGGCGATTGCCAATGGGCCACAAGCGCACTCGATTATGCTACCGGGGAACACCTCATCACTTATGAGGTCAATACCTGCACCGACACCTTGCGGATTGTGGTCCATCCCGACTCGCTGGACCTGGCCCCTTGGACGTCTTGTATCTCCGACGGCGCCATGCCCCTGCCCGACATGCCTTTGGACGCGCTGTGGTCCGGCCCAGGTGTACTCGGGCCATCCGATTCGGCGTCTTGGGCCTGGTCGCCGGCAGAGGCGGGTCCGGGAGCCCATGCCGTCTTTTGGTCATCACCTGCCGGGTGCGCCGATGACGTTTCCATTGAAGTGGAATCTCCACCCATTTGGAGCACACTGTCAGACACCACTTTGTGCTTCAACGACACCCCAATAGCCCCCCCTACTCCAATCACCAGCGGCATTTCCTCTGCAGCAACCGACATCTTGTGGACCCTTGACGGCGCACCGTGGACGGGTGACACCACCAGCGCCGCCATCGGCAGTGGGAGCCACACATGGGCAGTGACATGGGCAGGGGTGGCCTGCCAAGTGAGTGAATCTTGGAACGTAGACATCCTGCCCGAGCTCACGGTCAACCTCGCGGTGGAAGACGCCTCACTCTGCCCAGGAGCCGGAACGGAAGCCACAGCCACCATCACCGGGGGGCTCTCACCCCAAATCGGAACCGACATCTCCTGGTCGGATAATGGCCCTCCACTGGCCACGCGTACCCTGCTGCCTTCGGAAACATCGTGGTGGTACGTCACGGTGGAAGACGGTTGCTCCGATTCCGCAACAGACAGTGTCTTACTGACCATACTGGCCCCATTTCAGGCCGAAGTCACCGCGGGGCCATTGGCCTGCCATGGCACACCCACCACCCTCTTGCTCGACGCCAGCCAACCCGCAGGTACGCAGCACATTTTTCAAGGCACGGCGCTCGGAGCTGGCCCCCATGTGGTGGACGCCGTCGCCGGCACCGCCGTTGAGTGGACCCTCATCGACACCGCCCAGGGGTGCACCCTCGATACGACACTATTGGTACCGGGACACCCCCCACTGACAGCGGGGTTCAGCGTGACGCCTTCCTCCGACTGCATCGCCTGGGATGCGCAGCCCATCGGACTCATCGACCTCTCCTCGGGCACCGAGTCCGGTCAATGGTCTTGGTCACCCGTGCAAGTGGACGGTTCCACAGCAGAGGCGGACTCAACCGGTTGGGCAACCGGCATCAACCCGCAACTGACCCTGGCTTTTGCCGGAACGTGGGACATCACCCAAATCGTCCAACAGGAAGAAGGATGCGCAGACACCCTCACGCAGGTCATCTGCATCCTCCCCCAGACCAGCATCTGGCTGCCGGACGCCTTCTCTCCCAACGCCGATGGGTCCAATGACTTTTTCCGCCCCAGGGGCAGCGGTGTCAGCGCATGGCACATGACCATCCACGATGCTTGGGGGCGCTTGGTTTGGGAAGAATCCCAAGCCGGACTTCCTGGAGGGAGCGCCTTGGAGCCATACACCAGCGCGGGCTACCCCATAGGATGGAACGGCGAAGGACACCCCGTGGGGGTCTTTGCTGTGCGGCTCACAGCCACCACCGATGGCGGACTGCCCCTCTTGGTGGAACAATCCCTCAGACTGGTCCGGTGATGTTGCGCGTTCGCTGCTCCTCCCGGTCCTTGACCACCGTCATCCTGGCTTTCACTTGGGCCGGCGCTCAGGCGCAAGAGCCCATGGCCCCATGGATCGGGGGCCTTCCCGGGACAGAACATCCTGCCGCTTGGGCCCTCGGAGACACCCCATGGGCCATGGGACTTCAGCACGCGACAAAATGGTCTGGCGCAGAGGCGATGCAAGACCAGTGGTTGGGCATCGGGTGGAAGCCTGAATCCAACAGCACCGGATGGTCCAACACAGGCCTCAGTGGGTGGGCGTTTGGATTGTCCAGCAGCACCCTCGCTGCGGCCAATGGCTGGCAAGAAATGCGACATGCCTTGCACTGCGCCTTGAGGGTCCCGCTGGACCAAGGTTGGACGGGCAGCGCGGGCATTGGCATCGGCGTACAGGGATGGGTCCTCGACGGCACCGGCTGGTCCTGGGATGCGCAATACGGCCCGGGAGGATATGATCCACAGTCCGCAACCGGCGAGCCGGATGGCACCGTGGCCGGGGCTGGACTGTCTCCGGAAGTCGCATTGGGCGTCGCCGCGGAACGACAACAAAGACCCGGTCAAGGCCCCAGCATCAAAGGGGCACTGAGCCTGCACCATGTGCTCAATGTGGAAGCGCCCAACTTCTCTTCGGTCCATGCCGACACGGTCCGCCGCACCGTTTCTTGGTGGGTGGAAGCCCAAGACATCCTGGGCAAACAACGGCTCGCATGGCGCGGTTGGTCCAGGGGGGCGCGCCAAGGCCCGAGCTTTCTGCTGGAGTTCGGCGCAGGCATCGGCAAAAGTTTTGGATCGCCCTCCCGATTTACCCGCAATGAGCGTGGACACGTCCTGGAAATCGGAGCCACATGGCGGTCCGACGGCATCATCCGCATTCCCCTCACTTGGCAGCATGGGGAAGTGAAGACCTGGATAGCACCAGGAGTCAATGCAGGCCACCCCTCTCCCGCCGCTCAAGGATGGGCCATCGGCATGGGATGGACGCCGGATTTCAGCGGCACCACGCAGGTCGGTTCACGCTGAGCCCATGGACCCGAAACACAGAAGGGCGCCCCCTCAGGAGCGCCCTCTGGCAGCGAAGCATGCAAGCGGTTTTGGTTATTCTGCTCCGCAGGATTGATTGAACAGAAGCAAGAGGTCCAGCAAGTCCTGGATACCCACTGCTCCATTGAAGTCGAAGTCCCAACAAATCGGGGCCACACAAGTACCATCGTCCAGGTTGGCCAACGGCTGGTAGTTCTGCATGGTGGGGTCGGTACAGCCTGTCCAGAAACAAGAACCATCGTCCTGAGTAGCACCCGGGTCAAAGTTCAAGGCCGTCGGGTAGGTACACCCTTGGTCGCCACAGTCAGCCCCCGGCATGTCGCATGGCAGCACACCCATTTCAATGGGCGTCAGAGGGGTGAAAATGCCGCATCCTCCGCCATCGGTGTTGTAGAACACCAACAAGTCCGTGATCTCCAGCGCACCGATAAAGCCATCGCCATTTGAATCTGGGCAAGGTGGTGCATCGGAGCAATTTCCAGCGTCCACATTGGCATACGTGGTGTAGTTGCGGTAGTAATCGACCGTACAACCGGCAAAGAGACAAGACCCGTCATCATAACCCGCGGCGGGGTCGTAGTTGGATGCCGTGGAATAGGTGCATCCAGGACCGCTCAAGCAAGAACCGTCATCATAGATGGCATTCGGATCGTAGTTCTCCGCGCCTTCATTGGTGCAGCCACATTGGGAATAGAGGCTCGAGGCCATGCCGGCTGAAGAGAAGCTCACCGTTGGACGGATGTCCACATTGGGGTCGCCCTCCAAGAACAACTGGAAGTTGATGCTGCCGGAAATCACACCATCTGTGGTGAACTGACCGACCAGCACATCCAGCCCGTCGCCGGCAATGCCGTTGGTCGCGTCATTGGTCACAAACCACGCACCACCTGTGGCGTCATCGATGTCGATGCCACCGCCAGCGGAGAAGGCCGCGAGCCAGTTCTGACCGGGGCTGCTGACGCCTTGAACCTCCGCTTGACCGAGGGCCAAATCGGGGATCGCGTCAACGCCGATGGTCACCCAGCTGTCATAAGGCAGCGTTGGAATCACCCCGTACAACAACGGGTTGATCGACGAACCATAATTCGACCCGATGGGGTCTTGGTACCATGTCGTGCTGGTGTTCAGGTTGAGGGGCAAATCGCCATTGCCAAATACACTCGAGAGTTTGTCAGCGGGGTGTTGGACCGTGACATACAAGCGATAGGTCGTCTGTCCAGCGAGGTCTCCAGCGGTGTGGACGGTCATCCGCACCAATTTGGCACCATAGCCCGCACTGTCACTCTCAAAATAGAGCGTGTCCGGTCCGGGAATCACCTCGGGCTCATAGCAGGAGCAGAACTCACAGCTGCCGTCATCCTCGGTGATGGCCGCGCTGAAGTTGCACGCCGCTGGGTCGGTACAACCCGTGAGCTCATCCTCGTCACAGACACCGTCTTGGTCCGCATCATTGACGCAGTCGCCAAAGCAGTCTACGTTGAGGCTGCCGTAAATGTCCGCCGCGTAGATGCAGCTTCCATCCTCGGTGTTGTAGCCTCCGCTGTAGTTGCACGCCTCAGGGTCGGTGCAGCCAAAGACGACCAAAGTCGTGCAGGACCCATCGTCTACGTTGGCTGCAGCATCGAATTGTGTGTAATCCACATCGGTACATCCTTCCACCACGAGCACAGAACAAGAACCGTCATCCACGTCGGCATCGGCATCGTATTCGATGTAGAGCGGATCGGTGCAACCGGGGTACAGACAGCTGCCATCCTCATCGGTGGCTTCGGCTGAGAAATTCACGGCCGCTTCGTCCATACAACCGGGGACTTCATCCTCGTCGCACACACCGTCCCCATCGACGTCATTCAAGCAGGTGCCTTCGCAGTCCACATAATCCACGCCATAAAGGTCTACGGGATAATCACAACTGTCGGCCGTATTGGCTTCAGCGTTGAAGTTGCAGGCATCGGCTGCCAAGCAACCGAGCACCACTGGCGTCGCGCAGGATCCGTCATCGGTATTGGCACCGGCATCGAATTCCAGGAACCCTTCATCGGTACAACCGAGCACAATCAGCGTGGCGCAGGAACCGTCATCGGTGTTGGCCAGCGCATTGTATTCCACATAAGCGGGGTCCATACAGCCCAAGACAACGGGGGTATTGCAACTGCCATCGTAGGTGTTGGCCGTGGCGTCGTACTCCAAGAAATTGGGGTCCGTGCAACCGAGGATCACAGCCGTAGCACAGCTGCCATCTTCGACATTGGCGGCAGGGTCGAATTCCGTGAAATTCGAATCGGTACAGCCTTCCACAATCAAGTTGGTACAAGACCCATCGTCCACATCTGCCGAGGCATCGTATTCGAGGTAAGCCGGGTCAATACAACCTCCGTAGAGGCAGGAACCGTCATTGGTGTTGGCCTCGGGATCGTAGTTCGCTGCATCGGCATCCGTGCAACCCATCAGCACGCAGAATCCGTCGTCCACATTGGCATCAGGATCGTAGTTGGCGGCATCTGGATTCATGCATCCCATGTAGATACAAGCACCGCTGTCGTAGTTCGCGTCGGGGTCATAGTTGTCCGCCTCGGGATCCGTACATCCCAAGAACAAGCACGACCCATCGTCCACATTGGCGAAGTCATCGTAGTTGATGGCCAGCGGGTCGATACAACCGAGGTATTCGCAGGTGCCGTCCTCGAGGTTGGCTCCTGGATCGTAGTTGTCTGCAAAGCTGTCCGTACATCCCGGGTAAGTGCAAGAACCGTCTTCCACATTGGCGCCCGCATCATAGTTTGAGGCCGCAGCATCCGTGCAACCCAAGTACTCGCAAGTACCATCATCGCTGTTGGCGCCAGCGTCAAAGTTGTCGGCCGTCTCATCGGTGCAACCGAAGTACAGGCAGGAGCCATCGTCGCTGTTGGCACCGGCATCGAAGTTGTCGGCCATCTCATCGGTACAACCGTAGTACAGACAAGAACCGTCATCGCTGTTGGCGCCGGCGTCATAGTTGTCTGCCACAGAATCCGTGCAACCGAAATACAGACAGGAGCCGTCGTCACTGTTGGCGCCGGAGTCGAAGTTGTCCGCAGCTGCGTCGGTGCAGCCGAAGTACAAACAAGAACCATCGTCGCTGTTGGCGCCTTCGTCAAAGTTGTCTGCTTCGGCATCCGTGCAACCGTAGTAGATACAGGATCCATCATCGCTGTTGGCACCCGCGTCATAGTTGTCCGCGGTGTCATCCGTGCAACCGGGGTAAATGCAACTGCCATCGTCAAGGTTGGCACCAGCATCAAAGTTGGACGCCGTCGTGTCCGTGCAGCCTTCGATTTGGCAAGAGCCATCGTCGTCCGTCGCTGCCAAGTCGTAGTTGACCGCAATGGGGTTGGTGCAGCCAGCCACTTCATCCTCGTCGCACACGCCGTCTCCGTCGGTGTCATTGAGGCAAGCACCCGCACAATCGAGCCAGTCCACACCGTAGAGGTCCACGGGATAAGAACAGGACCCGTCTTCCTGCGTCGCGTCTGCATCGTAGTCACACGCCACCGGATCAGTACATCCAAGGCAGGAGACATAGTCACAAGACGCATCGTCCTGGTTGGCACCCGCGTCGTAGTTGCACGCTGTGGAATCGGTACAGCCGGGATAAATGCAGCTGCCGTCATCGAGGTTGGCACCGGCGTCGAAGTTGGCCGCAGCCACATCGGTACAACCGGGGTACTGGCACGTACCGTCATCGGTATTGGCACCGGCATCGAAGTTGGCCGCCGAAGCATCCGTGCAGCCCAAGTAGGTGCAATCTCCTGTATCGAATGTCGCGTCGGGGTTGTAGTTGTCGGCCTCGGGATCCAAGCAACCGGCAAAGAGGCAAGAGCCATTGTCCACAGTCGCGAGGAAGTTGAAGTTCAACGCGCCCGGATCGGTGCAACCGTAGATGATGCAACTGCCGTCATCGTAAGTCGCCGCCGGGTTGTAGTTCGTGGCAAAGGACAGTGTGCAGCCACCGATCACGCAGGACCCATCGTTGATGTTGGCGTCGGGATTGTAGTTGTCCGCCGCAGGATTCGTGCAACCCAACAGGATGCAGGAACCGTTGTCTATCGTCGCAGAAACGCTGTAGTTGATGGCCAGCGGATTGGTGCAGCCCGCAATGATGCAGCTGCCGTCGTCCACCACCGCATTGGAAGCGAAGTTGACCGCGAGTGGGTTGGTGCAACCGTAGACCTCACAGGAGTTGTCGTCGAGCGTGGCGTCGGGGTTGTAGTTGATCGCATCGGGGTCCGTGCAGCCCATCAGGATGCAGCTGCCGTCGTCCACATCGGCGAGGGCACTGAAATTGATGGCCGCCGGATCGGTGCAACCGCCAAACGTGCAGGTGCCATTCTCAATGGTGGCTTCGGGGTTGTAGTTCGCTGCGGTCGCATATGTACAACCACTGATCACGCACGAGCCATCCTCGATGGATGCGTCCGCATCGTAGTTGTCGGCCTCGGGGTTGGTGCAACCCGCGCAAGACAAGCTCTCACAAGACCCATCGTCGTCGGTGGCCAAGGCGTCGTAATTGCACGCGGCCGAATCCATGCATCCCTGCACTTCGTCCTCGTCGCACACCAGGTCACCATCGGCATCGTTGATGCAGGCGCCAGTGCAATCCACATTGTCGGCACCGAAGAGGTCGGCGGGGAAAGTGCAACTGCCGTCGTCGTCATTGGCTGCTGGATCGTAATTGCAAGCGCCCATCTGTGTGCACCCACCATAGAGGCAAGAGCCATCATCGGTGTTGGCTCCGGCGTCGAAGTTGTCCGCATCGGCTGCTGTGCAACCGAGGTACTGACAGGAGTCATCGTCAATGTTGGCACCGGCATCGTAATTGTCGGCTTCAGCATCCGTGCAACCGGACAGCACACAGGTGCCATTGTCCAGGTTCGCACCACTGTCGTAGTTGTCTGCTTCTGGGTTTGTACAGCCTGGGTAGAGGCAAGAGCCGTCATCGGCATTCGCCCCGGGCTCAAAATTGGCCGCATCTGTATCTGTACATCCCGCGAAAAGACAGGAGCCGTCATCCACTGTTGCCGTCGGGTTGTAGTTGGTGGCCGCTGGCGAAGTGCAACCCGCGTAATCGCAGGAACCGTCGTTGGCATTGGCCAAGGCATCGTAGTTGCCGGCCAAGGGGTCCGTGCAACCGAAGAAAATACAGCTGCCATCAAAGATGGTGGCCTGTGGGTCGTAGTTGTCGGCAGCAGGGTCGGTGCAACCGCTGTACACGCAGCTGCCATCGTCCACGTCCGCATCAGCGTCGTAATTGTCGGCTCCGCCATCCGTGCAACCGGGGTACTGACAGCTGCCGTCATCATAGGCCGCATCCGCATCGGGATTGAGCGCATCGGGGTCGGTACAGCCGCAATTCGGCGCACCGAAGTTGACGACATAACGCAGGTCGTTGTCCGTATCACCGTCGGGGAACACTTGGATCCGCATGGAACCGCTCAAATCACCATCGGTGGTGAACTGTCCGAGCAGCACGCGCTGGTCATCCCCAGCCAGTCCATTGATTGCACTGTTCAAGATGTACCATCCGCCACCAGTGCCGTCATTGATGGTGATGTCACTGCCATCTTCAAAAGCCACGGTCCAACTTGGGGAAATGCCGGACACAGTGGCCGCATCTTCCTCGCTGTCGGCCGCGCTGGCCTTCTGGTCCAATCCCACCGTCACCCAGCTGTCGTAGGCCAGGTCGGGAATGAAGCCCAGCAGCAGGTCCGTGATCACAGAAGGCGTCACGCCCCCCACTCCACTCTGCCAGAAAGTTCCAGTGGTATTGACCTCGAGGGGAATGCCGGAGAAGCCCGTCACCGCACTCACAAAATCCGTTGGGCTCTGCGTCGTGGCATAGACCCGGTAGGTCGTGAAGCCCGGAATGCCATCCACAGCATGGACTTCGACCTCCACGCCATAGCCTTCCGTATCCGAAGAGGTGATGAAGCAAGAACAGAAGTCGCAAGAGCCATCGTTGTCCGTGGCCAGGGCATCGTAGTTGCATGCCGAGGCATCATCACAGCCAAAGACGGGCTCATCAAACGCATCACAGATGCCATCTTCATCGGTGTCTTCCAAGCAGTTGCCCGCACAGTCGTATTCAGGCTGCGCATAAATGCACGTGCCGTCTTCTATGGTCACGTTTGCATCGTAATTGCACGCCACAGGGTCGGAACAACCGGAACAGCTGACAAAGTCACAGCTGCCGTCATTGAAGGTCGCCGCAGCATCGTAGTTGCACGCAGAAGCATTGGTGCATCCTCCACAACTGGCGTACTCGCAGCTGCCGTCATCCAACGACGCAGATGTGCTCGTGTTGCAAGCGGCAGGGTCGGTACAACCCGTGGGCTCTATGGCGTCACACAGGCCGTTTTCGTTGACGTCCTCTGCGCAATTGCCGTCACAATCCAAATAATCTACGCCATAGAGGTCTACAGGGTACAAGCAGGTGATGGCCAAAGTGGCTGCAGGGTCATAATTGCAGGCCCCTTCTTCGGTACATCCCGCGCAGGATTCGAACTCACAGTCGTTTTCGGCATCGCCGAAGTTGCAGGCAAAAGGCAGGTCACAACCGGCCGACTCCACCACAGGCGGGTCTCCACCATAGACGCAGCCGACCACCAAGAAAGAGGAAATGGCGGGGTCGTAATTGTCGGCAGCAGGGTCACCGCAGCAGCTCTCAAAATCGCACGCGGCGACGTCGAGGATGGTGGCGGCAGGATCGTAGTTGCAGGCGATGGTCACCATACAGCCTGAGCAGGAGTCAAATTCACAAGAACCGTCGTCGAAATTGGATCCTGGCGTGAAGTTGCACGCCGCCGCATCCGTGCAGCCACCATACAGGCAAGTGCCGTCGTTAAATGTGACCTGCGCCTCGTAATTCACGGCAACGGGGTCGGAACATCCTCCGAATTCACAAGAGCCATCATCCACGGTCGCGGTCGCAGAGAAGTTCGCCGCCGCTGCATCGGTGCAACCGACACAGGACGTCCACTCACAAGTTCCATTGTTTTCTGTAGCGTCAGCATCATAGTTGCATGCCGAAGGCGCCGTACAGCCGGGCACCTCAAAGGGGTCACAGACACCGTCTCCATCGTAATCCTGGAGGCAGTAACCCAAGCAGTTGTAGCCACTGTCGGGGTACGTACACGTGCCGTCATCGGTGTCGGCGCCGGCATCGAAATTGCACGCCTCAGGGTCTACACAACCCGCATAGAGGCAGCTGCCATCGTCGGCAGAAGCGTTGTCATCATAATTGTACGCCGCAGCATCCGTGCATCCGCCGAAAGAACAACTGCCATCGTCCACATTGGCGCCCGGTGAGAAGTTATCGGCAGCCGCATCCGTGCAGCCCAGGTATTGGCAATTGCCACTGGGCAAGGTGGCGGAGGGGTCGTAGTTGTCCGCTGTTGGATCCGTGCAACCTGCGCAAGAGCTGTAGTCACAGATCACCCCTCCATCGGTTGCATTGGGATCGTAGTTGCAAGCACCGGGGACCAAACAGCCGGCCACCTCATCGGGGTTGCACACCCCATCGCCATCCGTGTCCAGCAAGCAGACGCCATCGCAGTCCAGACTGGCGGACGCAGGATAAGTGCAGCTGCCGTCATCGCTATTGGCCGCGGCATCGTAGTTACAGGCGTACGCATCGGTACAGCCCAAGTAGGCACAAGAACCATCGTCTTGGTTGGCCCCTGCATCGTAATTGGACGCCGCTTCATCCATGCAGCCCAGGTAAATACAGTTGGTGTCGGCGTTGGCCTGGGGGTCGTAGTTGTCCGCTTCCGGATCCGTGCAACCCGTGAAGATGCACGTGCCATCATTGGTATTGGCCGTCGCATCGTAGTTGTCGGCGGCAGGGTTGATACAACCGAGGTAAATGCAGTTGGAATCCACATTGGCCTGGGGGTCGTAGTTGTCGGCCTCAGGGTCCGTGCAACCGCTGAACTGGCAAGAGCCATCATCGGTATTTGCGCCGGCATCATAGTTGTCCGCTGCCGCATTGGTGCAGCCGAGGTATTCGCAGAGGTCATCGTTGGGGATGAGCGCTCCGGGCTCGTAGTTGTCGGCTGCAGGGTCAGAACATCCAGCGCAGGTCAAGTACTCACAGGAGCCGTCCTCATCGGTAGCGCCGAAGTAATTGCAGGCCATCACGTCGGTACAGCCCGCCACCTCAAAGGCATCGCAGATGCCATCACCATCGGTATCGGTCACGCAATCGCCATTGCAGTCGTATTCGGCCGACTCAAAAAGGTCTTCGGGATAGGTGCAGGTGCCGTCATCGGTCACTGCGCCCGCGTCAAAGTTGCAAGCCGCGTCGTCCGTACAACCCAAGAACGAACACGTTCCGTTGTTGAAGGTGGCGTCGGGGTTGTAATTGCTCGCTTCGGGGTCGGTGCAACCGGGCACCACACAAGAGCCATCGTCGATAGATGCCAACGGATCGTAGTTGCTGGCGTCGGGATTGGTGCAACCGGCGAAAATGCAGGAGCCATCGTTGTCCGTCGCATCGGGGTTGTAATTCTCCGCACCCGAAATGGTACATCCCATGATCACGCAGGATCCGTTGTCGAAGTTGGCCAGGGGATCAAAGTTCTCGGCGTCCGGGTTGGTGCAACCGAAGAAAATGCAGGAGCCGTCATCGGCATTGGCCGCGGGATCGTAGTTGAAAGCGCCCTCATCGGTACACCCACTGAACAGGCAGCTGCCGTCGTCCACGTTTGCTGCAGCGTTGTAATTGTCCGCAGCCGCTTCCGTGCAGCCCGCTGTTTCGCACGAGCCGTCGTCATAGGCGGCATCGGCGTCGTAGTTGTCTGCACTGGCATCCGTACAACCGCAAGCCGGTCCAGGCGTTCCAGCGAGGTCTGCCGTAGAGAAACTGGCCGTCACCCTCAAGTCCGTGGTTCCGTCACCGTTGATGAAGACCTGGTAGTTCAGCGTGCCGCTGACCTCCCCTGCCGTGGTGAACTGACCGAGCAGCACCTGCTGGTTGGCACCGGCGATACCGTTGGTGTAAACGTTGGTCACAAACCAAGCGCCACCCGTGGCGTCGTTCATCAAAATCTCACCGCCACCGTCAAATCCAATGATCCAATTCTGATTGGGGCTCTGCGCACTTTGAATGGCGCCTTCTCCAGCAGAGGCATTGGGCGTGCCGTCGATGCCGATCGTCACCCAACTGTCGTAAGCCAGGTCTGGGAATGAGGGCAGCAACAAGGGGTTCACACCGCTGGCAAACGTCCCACCAAAGGGGTCCTGATAGAAAGGCTCCGTAGAAGAAATCTGCAGGGGCAGCGTCTCATTGCCGTATGCACTCGACAGCTGATCAGCGGCGTTGGCCACCGTAGCGATGACGCGCCAAGTCGTCATGCCATCAAGGGCACCGCCCGTGTGGTCCTGGACCCTTTCCACGCGCAAGCCGTAGCCCGGCTCATCTGTGGTGTAATCAAAGAAATCGAGGCCAGCAGCGCCTTCGCCCGAGCAGGAGCAATACTCGCAACTGCCGTCGTCTTCGGTCATCGCCGGGTTGTAGTTGCATGCTGTAGCATCCATGCATCCACTGAATTCATTTTCGTCGCACACGCCGTCGCCATCCTCGTCGTTCAGGCAATTCCCGTCACAATCGAGGTAAACCGCCGAAGGGTAAGTGCAGGACCCATTCTCCACATCCGCGGCCGCATCGTAGTTGCACGCGCCGGGATCAAGACAGCCGCCGTACAGGCAAGAACCATCGTCGTCATTGGCCAGCACATCATAGTTCACCGCAGCATTGTCCGTGCAACCGGGGTACAAGCAAGAGCCATCGTCCTGGTTGGCAGCAGGATCATAGTTCGATGCCGCGGCATCTGTGCAGCCAGGGTACAAGCAAGAGCCGTCATCCACGTCGGCCTCAGCATCGTAGTTCAACGCCGTGGGATCCACGCAACCGCCATACTGGCAACCACCGTCGTCGACGTTGGCACCGGGATCGTAGTTCACCGCATCGCTGTCCAAACACCCTGGGAAGAGGCAAGTGCCATCGTCCAGGTTGGCTGTCGGGTCGAAGTTTGATGCCCCTCCATCCGTGCAACCGGGGTAAGTGCAACTGCCATCGTCTGCATTGGCACCTGCATCATAATTGGAAGCTTCAGGGTCGAGGCAACCTTCGAGGACGCAAGACCCGTCGTCCACATTGGCTGTCGGATCATAATTCGCCGCATCGGGGTTTGTGCAACCTGGGAAAGTGCAGCTGCCATCATCCACGTTGGCATCCGGGTCATAGTTGGATGCCACCGGGACGGTACAGCCCAGGTATTCGCAAGAGCCATCATTCTGGTTGGCTCCCGTGTCGAAATTGTCTGCCTCAGGATCGGTACAGCCCAAATACAGGCAGTTGCCGTCGTCCGTGTTGGCTGTCGGGTCAAAGTTGTCGGCCGTGGGGTCTATGCAACCATAATAGATGCAGCTCCCGTCATCCGTATTGGCTGTCGCATCGTAGTTGGCCGCATCGTCATAGGTGCAACCGCTAATGATGCAGCTGCCATCATTCTGGTTGGCTTCGGGGTCGAAATTGTCGGCCAAAACGTTTGTGCAACCGGGCACGACACAAGAACCGTCGTCCGTGTTGGCGCCCGCATCATAGTTCAAGGCGTTTGGATTGGTACATCCGGAATACAGGCAAGTACCATCCTCAAATTCGGCGGTCACATCGTAATTGTCTGCCTCTGTATCTGTGCAACCGCAATTGTTGCCACCACCACCACCTGTGGAAACCACAGCGGTCATTTCAGGCTCTCCGAGCCCTTCGGTAGTAAACGTAAACGCCGCACGCTCTTCATTGGCACCATCGCCAAGGGGGAAGATCTGCACGGGAAGTGTTCCTGAAATAATGCCAGAGGTGGTGAACTGCGCCACCAAGACCCGCATGTCGGCATCCGGGACACCATTCAGGTTGGAAGAAGTCACAAACCACGCGCCCCCCACAGGGTCGTCCATCCGCAATTCAACACCCGCATCAAACCCGGCAATCCAGTTCTGATTTGGACTTTGGGCGCTTTGTATCGTGCTGTATCCAGTTGGCGGAGTACCATCCAGTCCAATGGTGACCCAGCTGTCAAAGGCCACATTTGGAAAAGCTGACAAAAGCAGCGGGTTGATTCCCGTTCCAAAAGTGCTGCCCAAGGGATCATGATAAAATCCATCAGTTGCAGTAATCACCAGCGGATTAAGCACGTTTCCATAGCAAGAGCTCAGCAAGTCCGATGGTGTGTTCAATTTCACGTACAAGCGATAGGTGGACAAACCCACCAAGTCTCCATCAGTCTGGGTGGTGACCCACTCTACATCGAGGGCGTAACCCACCGTGTCATCGGTAAACGTCAGGCTCGTCAGGGTATCCCCAGCGACCCACGTCGTATCGCCACCGCCCGAACACGTGCAGTAATCGCACGTACCGTCATTCTCGGTCACACTGGCGTCGTAGTTGCACGCACTGGCATCGTTGCATCCACTGACCTCTGCCTCGTCACACACACCGTCGCCGTCGGCATCGTTCAAGCATTGGCCATCACAATCCACATAGTCCAAGCCCCAAGTTCCCAGAGCATCCAAACAGGAGCCATCATCAATATCGGCCTGGGCATCATAATTACAAGAAGCCTCATCCGTGCAGCCTTCATAGATACATGAACCGTCGTCGGTGTTGGCCGCGGCATCGTAATTCGCCGCTGAGGAATCTGTACATCCGGGGAAGATGCAGCTGCCGTCGTCGTCATTGGCCGAGGCATCATAGTTTGCCGCACCGGCATCGGTACACCCCGGATAGAGGCACGAACCATTGTCAATTTGTGCTTCTGGATCGTAGTTGCTCGCGGTGATGTCCGTGCAGCCGGAGAAAATGCAGCTGCCATCATCGTATTCAGCAGCAGCATCGAAGTTGGTCGCGTCAGAATCGATACAACCGCCCGTACCGATGGTGATGCTTCCCACCATGCCCAATTCAGCCTGGTTGGATACCGAGGAGTTGTAATTGTACACGCCGGGCACCGTAAAGGTGAACGATCCCAAGCAGGTCCCCTCAGCCGAGCCCAGCACCGCCGGGATTGAGAAAGGTTGGGGGTTGTCAAAAGGCAAGCCTGTCAATTGGTCCGTCGTTCCATTGACATTGTGCAAACCACCGATGTTGACCCACACCACGGTGGCCCCTACTTCGAGGTTCAGCGCGGCAGGATCGTAGTCAAAACTGCTCACCATCACCACGGCATCCGCCTCAGTATCGCAAGCGTTGAAATACACACAGCTGCCATCTTCTTCGGTAGCAGCGTCATCAAAATTCCAAGCCAAATCGTCCGTACATCCGGACACTTCTTCTTCATCACACACCCCATCACCGTCCGTATCGGTCAGACAATTCCCATCGCAGTCCCTAAAAGGCGCGGGGAAATCGCAAGTGCCGTCGTCGTCGTTGGCTGCACTGTCATAATTACACGCGGCGGCATCGGTACATCCACCGTACAAACAAGACCCATCGTCTTCGGCGGCGCCTGCGTTGTAGTTGTCTGCTGCAGGGTCCGTGCAGCCTCCCGCACCAGATCCATTGGTGCCTTCAAAACCCAAATGGAATCTCAAATCTGAAGCACCCACACCGTGTTCGAAGACCTGAACCAATAAGGTGCCCGAAATCTCGCCGTCCGTGGTCACCTGCGCGAGCAAAACCTGCAAATCATCACCGGCCAAACCATTGCTGTAATTCTGCGTCACAAACCATGCGCCTCCCGTGGCATCGTCCATGATCAAGTTGCCGCCCGACTCAAAATCAGAAACCCATCCTTGTGTAGGGCTTTCCACCGTGCTGATTTCACCCTCATTCAGCGCCCCGTCCGGTTGCTGGAAAATGCCGACCGTGACCCAACTGTCGTATTCCAAATCCGGGAAGAAGCCAAAAAGCAGCGGATTCACTGCATTGGGCGTAGCAGAACCCAAGGCATCCTGATAGAACGATGTGGTCGTGGTCAGGTCCATCGGGAAGATGGCATCACCACTGACGGACGAAACAATGTCGTCCGCATAGACACAGTCCATGTAGATGCGATAGGTGGTCATGCCAGCCAAAGGGCCGGCATCGTGCTCCGTGAGTACTTCAACGGAGAGACCATATGAGGAGGTTTGTCCGTGCGCAAATGCTGCACAGACAAGGCAAAGGAGGAGGGTGGTCAGACGGTTCATGCGAGCACAATCTGGGTTGGGCAATCATAAATATACCCATTAATCGACGAAAATAATAATTTCGTCCCCAAAAAAATCGCCCATGTAGAACATTTCACGGGATTCAGCCGGCCGCAATTGATCCTGGTTTCCCCCAGCGCAGCTACCCGGTCTACACGCCGTCCATCATCCTTCCGAGGTTGCCCAGGACACTGCCTTCACCCTTTGATTGGCCGCCATGTGATGGTGCATTCATCAGAATGCGGTCTGCCAATCGGCTGAAAGGCAGGCTCTGCAACCACACCGTGCCGTGGCCACGCAACGTGGCCAGAAACAGCCCTTCTCCGCCAAAGAACATGCTCTTCAGCCCTCCTGCGGCCTCAATGTCATACTCCACGGTGGCGTCGAAAGCCACGATGCACCCGGTATCTACGCGGAGCGTTTCACCATTGAGTTCCCGCTTGACCACGGTGCCACCGGCATGCAAAAAAGCAAGTCCATCGCCCTGCAGCTTCTGAAGAATAAAACCCTCACCGCCAAAGAAGCCCGCGCCGAGTTTTTTATTGAAGGCGATGCTCAACCGCGTCCCCATCGCCGCGCAGAGAAACGCATCCTTCTGACACAACAGATCGCCACCGAGCGAAGAGAGGTCCACCGGTACGATTTTGCCGGGGTAAGGTGCGGCAAAGGCCACTTGGCGCTTGGTGGCACCCCGGTTGGTAAAGTGCGTCATAAACAGGCTCTCACCAGTCAACATGCGTTTTCCTGCACCAAAGAGCTTGTCCATGAACCCACCGGCTGCTTCCGTTCCATCACCCATGCGGGCCTCAAAAGCAATGTCCTCCTCCATCCAGTTCATGGCCCCAGCCTCAGCAATGACAGTCTCCTGCGGATCCAATTCGACCTCCACCGTCTGGAGGTCATCACCGTGGATACGGTAATCAATTTCGTGGCTATTCTTCATGCACCTAATTTGCCACCCCATTCACGATTATGCGCAACCTTTGTCTCCCTTTCGCCATGGCCCTCCTTTGGGTTGCATGCGCCACCCCCACTGAATCCGACCACATGAAGGCCTTCGAATACCCGGACACGCGCCAAGACAGCGTGGTGGACTCCTACTTCGGAACGGATGTCCCCGACCCCTACCGGTGGCTCGAAGACGACCGCAGCGAAGAGACGGGCGCCTGGGTGGAAGCCCAGAACGCCGTAACCCGCGGCCACCTCGATGGCATCCCTTTCCGCAGCGCCATCCACGACCGTTACGAGCAGATCTTCAACTATGAAAAAGTGGGCGCCCCTCGGAAGATTGGCAACCGCTACTACATCAGCAAGAACGACGGCCTCCAAAACCAGAGCGTCTGGTACGTCAGAGAAGGATTGGACGGCGAAGACAAAGTGTTCCTCGACCCCAATACGCTCAGCGAAGACGGCACAGTGACAGCCAGCCTGTCCAGCGCCTCGGACGACGACAAGTACATCGCCGTCATGCGCAATGCCGCCGGCAGCGACTGGCAGGAGATCCGCATCATGGACCTCGAAACCGGTGAAGAGACGGGCGATGTGCTCGAGTGGGTCAAGTTTTCCGGCGCCAGCTGGGTGGGCAACGGCTTTTACTACAGCCGCTACCCCGCACCCGATGGCAGCGAGTTCAGCGCCGAGAACACCTTCCACAGCGTGTACTTCCACGAGATGGGCACCCCCCAGAGCGAAGACAGGCTGGTCTTCCGCAACGACGATGAGCCCAACCGCTATCACTTTGCCTACGCCACCGAGGACAACCACTACCTCATCCTCAACACCTCCACCGGCACCGACGGCAACAACCTCCACATCAAGGACCTCACCAATCCGGATGCCGAATGGCAGATGGTGGTGGACGGATTCAACACCCGCTCCAACATCGTGGACCACATGGACGGCAAGCTGCTGATGATGACCGACATCGACGCGCCGAAGTACCGCTTGGTCGCCGTCGACCCTGCCAACCCATCCGACCGCAGCATCTGGACGGACGTCATCCCCGAGAGCGAGCACCTGCTCGAAGGCGTGAGCACCGCCGGCGGCCAGCTCTTCGCCACCCACCTCAAGAACGCCTGCAACGCGGTCACCCGCTGCGACGCCGACGGATCCAACCCCCGTGAGATCGCCCTGCCCAACGCCACCGGCTCCACCGGCGGCTTTGGCGGCAAGTCGGACGCCACCGAGCTGTTCTACGCGTTCACCTCCTTCACCTACCCCACGAGCATCTTCCGCTACGACATGGCCACGGGCGAGAGCACCCCGTTCTACGTCCCCAACGTCGACTTCGACCCGGCCGGATACGAAAGCAAGCAGGTCTTCTACCCTTCCAAGGACGGCACGATGGTCCCGATGTTCATCGTCCACAAGAAGGACCTCGAGATGGACGGCCAACGCCCGACCATGCTCTACGCGTACGGCGGATTCAACATCTCGCTGACCCCGAGTTTCTCCACCTCCAACATCGTGCTCCTCGAGCAAGGCGGCGTGTACGCCATGCCCAACCTGCGCGGAGGTGGCGAGTTCGGTGAGGATTGGCACGAAGGCGGCATGCTGCTGAAGAAGCAGAACGTCTTCGACGATTTCATCGCTGCAGGTGAATACCTCATCGCTGAGGGCTATACCTCCCACGACCGCCTCGCCATCGCGGGCGGTTCCAACGGTGGCCTGCTGGTCGGCGCCACCATGACCCAGCGACCCGACCTGGCCAATGTGGCTTTCCCGGCGGTGGGCGTGATGGACATGTTGCGCTACCACCGCTTCACCATCGGTTGGGGCTGGATTCCAGAGTACGGTTGCGCAGACAGCTCGCAGGCCCATTTCGACAACCTCAACGGTTACTCACCGTTGCACAACTTGAAAGACGGCACGGACTACCCGGCCACGATGGTCACCACGGCCGACCACGACGACCGCGTCGTCCCGGCCCACAGCTTCAAGTTCGCCGCCCGCCTACAGGCCGCCCACGCTGGCACCGATCCGGTGCTGATCCGCATCGAGACCAATGCCGGCCACGGCGCCGGCAAGCCCACCTCCAAAATCCTCGACGAGCAGGCCGACAAGTGGGCCTTCATGTTCAATGCCATGGACTTCGAACCGCAGTACTGAACCACAGGCTCACCGGTTTCCCGATTCCCGCAATGGAATGAGAAAGGCTGCCTCAGGGCGGCCTTTCCTTTTGATCAAGTGAAGCGCATCAATCGCAAGAGAAACCGCACGCGTTCAACATCGC
>Ga0115569_10000086_pt1 | contig 71960 bp, 44 predicted proteins | sample COGITO_mtgs_1205_2_FD_87295 | JGI IMG/M metagenome (GOLD analysis project Ga0115569, IMG submission 87295) | Pelagic marine microbial communities from North Sea - COGITO_mtgs_120503 | ecosystem: Environmental > Aquatic > Marine > Epipelagic | place: Germany:Helgoland, sampling site Kabeltonne... | reverse complement strand
ATCGAAACAACTGAACAGGTTCATGAATTGATTGGTATGATAAAAGTTGGAAGTTTTAATGGATCAAACTACTTTATATCTTCCAATAAGTACAATTATACAAGTCAAATGGATTTGGTATTAAATAGACTAAATGTCGAATTAGTGAGTATTGAAACTCAGGAAGAATATGACTATTTAACCTTATTATGCAGAAATAACTCTACTGTCAGATCTCAAGAACCATTTTTTATAGGTCTTTATCAAGACACTAATAGCAGCGAATACTCAGAACCATCTGGTGGATGGAAATGGAAAAATGATGATGCTTTCAATAAATGGGAATATGTATGGCAAGTAACACCAACTCTTGATTCAGATCAGGTATCTGTTACTATCGAAGCAGAAGATAAATCTGGAAATGCTTATTCTGGAACTGATAGCCTCACCTTTAATGTTTTAGATCTACCCGATTACCTCCCCTCAAACGGTCTAGTTGCATGGTATCCATTTAATGGGAATGCCAATGATGAGAGTGGAAATTCGAAACACGGTACGGTATTGAACGGACCACAACTTACTACAGACAGAAATGGAAATGCACAAAGCGCCTATGATTTTGACTGGGATGGAATTACAGGTTACGGATCAGATTGGAAAAGGATTGACCTTGATCATGATTTTAATTTAGGTTCAACCTTCACATTTAATGTATGGATAAATCCTGAAACCTATTATTGGACAGGTAACAATTCACGATCTTCTGTCATTTTGGCGAATAACGCAGACTGTAACGACAATAATTTTAGAATCAACCTTGATGGTGAAATCGGACGAGTAACATCCTCGGGAACAAATGGTTTCGGATTCCAAGGCAGTGTCTCTGATCAGGCAGATTTAAATCAATGGCAAATGATCTCAGTTGTTTCAGATGGTTCCAATGCGAAAATCTATCGAAACGGGGAGGAAATTGCTTCCTCAGCCTCTGCTTCATATCAAATATTGGGCTGCTTAGCAATTGGTTTACATCGACAGAGTAATGGTCATTGGTATTATTTTGATGGTAAAATAGATGATGTTGGGATATGGAATCGTAGTTTAAGCTCAACAGAGATTTCACAGCTCTATAACATAACTTCCACAACCGCAACAATTACCAGTAATGATTCAGACAATGTAATTACTTCTGGAGTAGTAACTCTTACAGTTACTTTCTCAGAGATCATGGCTGCTTCACCACTGATCACAATATCTGGAATGGTAACAGATACCGTTATGACACAGGGAAGTTCAGCCGCTGAGTGGACATACTTCTGGCAAGTACCATCCTCTGTTACAACAGGTTCTTTTGCAGTAAGTGTTGGTGCAACAGATTCAACAAGCAATCCATATTCTGGAAATGCTAGTTTGACACTTCAGATAGAACCCATGTTCTATATGGATACTAACAGTGTTACGGTCAAATGTAGAGATTGTAGCGCTGGAGACACAGGATACATAGGGAATGTTTTATACACAGCACACGACAATACTTCTATTGCAGCAAAAGATAAAAGTGATACCGATTGGGATCGTGTTGTAACGACTTTAGTCACGTCAATGTATTCACTATTCGGCGGTTCTGGAACATATTCATTTAATCAAAATATTTCTTCATGGGATACTTCCAATGTAACCAATATGCAGGATATGTTCTGGGGGGTTAGTGATTTTAATCAAGATATAGGTTCCTGGAATGTTTCCAAAGTAACTAACATGATGCGAATGTTTGATAGGGCCCATGTCTTTAATCAAGACATTGGGTCTTGGGATGTTTCTTCAGCTACTAATATGAAGCTCATGTTTTTTGGTACTCGAGTATTCAATCAAGATATTGGTGCATGGGATGTTTCGAGTGTCACTAATATGATACAAATGTTTGAAGGTGCTCGAGTATTCAATAAAGACATTGGTGAATGGGATGTTTCAAATGTTATCTATATGAATGAAATGTTTGATGGTGCTATAATTTTTAATCAAGGCATTGGATCTTGGGACGTATCATCTGTGACCAACATGCGCTACATGTTTAACGGTGCTTCAGCATTCAACCAAAATATTGGATCTTGGGATGTATCATCTGTGACCAATATGGAATACTTATTTAGAGAAGCAACAAATTTCAATGGGGATATCAGTACATGGGATACCCGAAATGTTGTGAACATGAATCAAATGTTCTATGAAGCAGATAGTTTTAATCAAGACATTGGTTCATGGGATGTTTCTTCTGTTGCTAAAATGGAAAATTTATTTAGAGGTGCAGATGTATTTAACCAGGATATAAGCAGTTGGGATGTTTCGAATGTAACTAGGATGAATTACATGTTTAACGGTGCTGCAAATTTTAATCAAGACATATCAGGTTGGTGTTCTGTGAATTTTAGTTCTCAGCCGACTCTCTTTGCCACTGGGTCTGCATTACAATCAAATAATTTACCTAATTGGGGAACATGTAATTCAGCAGCCACTGCAACAATCACAACTACTGATTCCGACAATGTTATTACTTCTGGGGTAGTAACATTGACTGTAACTTTCTCAGAGAATATGACTGCTTCGCCTCTAATTTCTATAGCTGGAGTGGTAAGCGATACTGCCATGACTCAAGGATCTACTTCAACGATCTGGACGTATTACTGGCAAGTTCCTTCTTCAGTGACTACAGGCTCTTTTACAGTAAGTGTAGCTGCAACAGATACAACAAGTAAACCATACACCGGAAATGCTAGTTTGACGCTACAAATAGATTCTGTTTTTACTTTGGCATCTAATGGAGAAACCATAGTCTGTTCAACAGCAGTTAACGGAGATACTGGTTTGGTAAATGGTAAAACAATCACTGCAGTAGATGAAACTACACTTAGATCAAAAATCAATAGTGGAGATGCTGATCTAGATTGTATATGTACCTCATTAGTTACAGATATGAATCGCCTATTCGAGAATAAAACAACAAATCAAGATATCTCTTCTTGGGATACCTCGAATGTTACAAATATGCGAGCAATGTTTAAAAGTGCTAATGTTTCTTCAACACTCAACAATTGGAACACTAGTAATGTGAATACTATGTATGAAATGTTTGGTGGAAATTCAGGGTTCAATCAGGATATTGGATCTTGGGATACCTCAAGTGTGACTTCCATGAAATACATGTTTAGTGGCGCTTCATCTTTTAACCAAGCGATTGGAAACTGGAACACCTCCAGTGTTACAGACATGAGTCACATGTTTGGTACTGCTATTGCTTTTAATCAAAATATTGATTCGTGGGATACAAGTAATGTGACCAATATGCAATATATGTTTAATGGGGCAAGTGTATTTAATCAACCATTAAATTCTTGGGATACATCGAGTGTTACTGCCATGGATCATATGTTTAGAATGGCTATTGTATTCAACCAAAACCTCAATGATTGGGATCTATCTAGCGTTACTAATATTCGTTCCATGTTTATTGGAGCCTATGCATTTAACGGAAATATATCAAATTGGAATACGGCAAATGTAACCAACATGAGGGCCTTATTTTATGAAAACTTTGCATTTAATCAAGATATTGGTGATTGGAATGTATCCTCAGTAACTGATATGTTTGACATGTTTAAGGTTGCACGAGTATTTAATCAAGACATCAGTGATTGGGATGTTTCTTCTGTTACTACTATGGGACAAATGTTCATGAGTGCTCAAAACTTTAATCAAGACATCAGGACTTGGAATACAACTAATGTAACAAATATGGATGATATGTTTAATGGGGCATCAAACTTTAATCAAAATCTATCTTATTGGTGTACAACTAATATTACTAGTCTTCCAAGCGGATTTGCAAATTCATCTAATTTAAGTGCAAATAACTATCCTCAATGGGGATCATGCGATACCACTCCACCAATAGTTCAGTTGACTTCTAATACAACCAACAATGCTATTCGTTCAAACAGTAATGTCGTCTTTACTGCTATAATAAACGAACCAATAAATAAAGCCCCAGTAATTTCAATTGGAGGATTTCAAACAGTCGAAATGAGCCAAACAAATTCTAATACTGTTTGGACATATGAATGGACAGTTCCAGCTAACATCAGTGGAATCATATCTGCAAATGTAACAGCAACTGACAGAGCAGGAAATCCATCGAGTCAACCTGGAACCCTTACTTTAACAATTGACAATGATGCCCCTGTAATCACAGAAATTAGAATAGCAAATGATAATGAAATCGTTTATGTTACTTTTAATGAAGCTGTTTACACTGAGTATTCTAATGGGGTTGCAAGTGGTACTCTTATTGAATCGGATATTGAGTTAGACCTATCGAGTGATGAACTAAGTATAGACAATACATTTTCGAGGAATTTTATTCAATCTTCAAATCTTAATGAATTAAGATTATCTCTTAAAATCATAGGAGCAGCAACCACAGAAAATTCTCTAAAAATAAATATTAATTCAAATTCAATATTTGATTCCGCAGGAAACCCCATGGCATCAAATCAAGTTACAACAACTGTTTACTTAAATGATATTTATGCACCATTCATTAAAAAAGCTCGGGTACTGAATTCAAGTTCATTGAGTTTAACTCTAAACGAACCTGCTTTGAGATCTAACAATGAATTGTTATTGAATACAAGTTTCAGCCTCACGCTCAGCACTGGCTCAGCGACAATGCAAAATAATACCCCCGAAAGAATAGTACAAAATGATAATACTAATTACACCATATTCTTTGAGGTTACGGGTATTCCAGATGAAAGTCAAACTATCACAATCGATTTAGCAGAAACTATCAAAGATGCAAGCAACAACGCTACCAGTACCTTCAGTATAAATAATGTAATCTCAATGATTGCTGACTCCGATAACGATGGTATTCCCGATGATTTAGATATCTGTCCTAATACCCCTTCAGAAGAAATAGCAGACTCAGAGGGATGTTCAATTAGTCAAAAGGACGATGATGAAGACGGAATTAACAATGGAACTGACAAATGCCCAGGAACTCCATCAGGTGAGGAGGTAAATGAATTTGGATGTTCAGAATTACAAAACGACTTAGATCAAGATGGAATAATTAATGATGAAGATCAGTGTCCTGGAACTGATGAAGGATTAGAGGTTGATGAAAATGGTTGTGCTAGAATTCAACTTGATGAAGACCTTGACGGAGTTCCAGATACTGTTGATGAATGCAAAAACTCAAGACCAGGAACTGAAGTTGATGAATTTGGCTGTGATAAAAAGCAAAACGATGAAGACTTAGATGGAGTAATAAATGAAGATGATCTTTGTCCTGGAACAGAAGGTGGACCAGAAAGTGTTGATGAGTTTGGATGTTCTATTTTACAAAAAGAAACGAGTGACGACTCTGATTTGGATGGTGTTAAAGACGAATTTGACCAGTGTCCAGAATCTTCACTTGGTGCAATTGTTGATCCTGAAACGGGATGTTCTGAAAAAGAATTGAGTGAAATCGAAGATTTAAAAGATGATGATGGAGACAGAGTGCCTAACAAATTAGATTTATGTAAAAATACTTTACCTGGAGCGATCGTTGATCAAACAGGGTGTACCCAAAGCGAGCTCGTCATAATTGCAGAGGTAGACAAAGATTTTGATGGTATACCCGACACGATAGATTCTTGTCCCGAAACAAATAAAGGAGAAGAAGTAAATGAATTTGGTTGTTCCATAAGTCAAATAGATAGTGATAAGGATAAGGTTATGGATGACAAAGACCTTTGTCCAAACACAACTATAGGAGAAATAGTAAATGAATCTGGTTGCTCCATCAATCAGTTAGAAAATGATTTGGATCTTGACGGAGTGTTAAATGAAGATGATCTTTGTGAAAACACACCTTATGGAGAAGTCGTAGATAAAAACGGTTGTACAAAAAATCAAATTGATTTTGATACTGATCTTGACGGTGTACTGGATATAATTGATAAATGTCTGGACACCAAACTCGGTCTAGAAGTTGATGAATTTGGGTGTAATGAAAGTCAGTTGGACGATGATCAGGATGGAGTTTCTAATGAACTAGATCGCTGTCCAGAAACTCCCTTAAACACAGAGGTAAATGAAGATGGCTGTTCCATAGAACAATTAGATCAGGACAGTGATAACGATGGAGTTTTGAATGAAGATGATTTTTGTCCAAACACAGAAGAAGGAGCCCCCGTGGATCCAAAAGGTTGTCCCTACAAGCCACCAACTATATTTGGAAATGAATTTGAAACAAAAGAATTTAGTAATATTACTTCATTTGATAACAGCCCTCAAGAGTTTGAAGAAATAGTTTTAGGTAAGATTATTAGTTTTGATAATAATCCTCCTCTAGACTCTGGAGACAACAGTATTTCTTTTTCTGTTAAAAGCGGTGCAGACTCAAGCTTCTTCGATGTAAAAGGCGATATCTTGTATCTCACTAGGCCAACAGATTTCGAGGAAAAGAACAAATTAAAAGTTGAGATTGAGGCAACAAACAGTAGGGGAGTTTCTTCCAGTGCAGTATTTAGACTTAAGGTATTAGATATTCCAAATACCTATGCGTTTGCAAGCTATTCTTTAAGTGTTTTTGATGTTGAAACTGAAACAAGTGGTTCCAAAGTTGGTCACAAGAGGTATTACTATCCTAACGTAAATAAAGGAGTTGGTAAATGGAAAATCAAAAAGAAAATTAGTGGTGGAAAAGATGCAGCTTTATTTAAGATAGGAACCAGTGGTGACATGAACAAAGGAGGAAGTAGTGAATCAGAGGATTTCTTAGAATTTATTTATCCTCCAGATTTTGAAGACCCAAAAGATCACAATAAAGACAATATTTATGAAGTTGAAGTAATCAACATAAATACTGAAGATGGAGATACTAATGTTCCAGTTGTTGTAACTCAAACACAACTTGTTGTTCCTGAAGGAAATGCAACTGCTATTCAGTTACAAACTGTAGCAGCTTCTCCATTAGATGATACAGATGGCGACGGAATCGCAGATATATTTGACAATAGTCCACTAAAAAGCAACCCAGATCAAAGCGATTCTGATGGAGATGGAGTTGGTGATGTTACAGATGACGCAGATCATGATGGAGTTTGGAATCCTTTTGATAAATGTGCCGAAACACCCTACGGGTCTTTGGTAGATAACAGTGGATGTATCATATTCTATTTACCGCCAACAAATTTTTCACTCTCCAAAACTGAAAAATGTAAAGACACCAACAGCATTAGTTTAATTGTGGAAGACACATCACTAACCTACAACATAAATGTTAGTGGTGAAATTACCACCAATGAAACCCTAAACAGTGGATCTTGGGACATTAACAATCTTTCTCAAGGAAATTATTCTATTTGTGTAACTGTAGAAGGAATTGATCCAAATGAATTTGAACGTTGTTTTGATGTGACTATAAACGATCCTCAACCACTTTCAGTCTACAGTATGGCTAGCAAAAGTCTAGAAAGTGTAAGTTACCAACTAAAAGGAGGGAAAAGTTATTCAATTACACACAATGGAATTACCAAACAAACCACAGAAAGCGAATATACACTTTACTTAGAAAAAGGAGTTAATAATGTATCCATAAGTACAGGCATTGCCTGTCAAGGAATATTTGAACAATCTTACTTCAATTCGGAAACTGTTGTATTTGCTCCGAATCCCTTTAAGGAAACCCTAGGAATTTACATCGGAGGAAAAGAATTGAATGCTAATATTGAACTTTTCACTAGTGATGGAAAGAAAGTTCTTTCAGAAGAATATTCTTTAACTACGAACAATCGTACCATCTATATTAACACCTCAAGTTTAACAAGTGGGAGTTATGTAGTGAAAGTAATTAATGCTTCCGTTAACCAATCTCAAATTGTGATTAAAGAGTAATGAAAATGAAAAAGATACAATCATTTATTGCATTGATCGGATTTATCTTAATCTTATGGAGTTGTTCCAGTTCACCAGCACCTCTAGATCCAACTATCCCAACATTAAGTTTTCCAGTGAACAATGAAACCTGTCAAGAAGGGGTGTCCATAAATGACTCGCAAAGCAGTCTTGAATTTAGGTGGAATAGTTCTCAAAATGCTGAGAAATACGTGTTGTCATTAACAAATTTAGATAACAATCAAAATCAAAGTTTTGAAACAAGTGGAACCTCGCTTTCGGTAACACTTCTTAATGGTAACCCTTATTCTTGGATTATTACAGCCAAAGGAGAGGAAGGTAGTACGGATGTAAGTAGTGTTTCATGGAAGTTTTATTTGGCAAGTTCAGGTATTACAAACTATGCCCCTTTTCCTACAGAATTATTAGCACCAAGATCAGGAACAACAGTAACTCCTTTGAATGGAGAGATTATCTTAAACTGGGCTGGATCTGATGTAGATGGAGATTTAGATTATTTCGAGCTTTACTTGGACGAAACAGATGCCTCTACCTTTATAAAGCAAATCGATGCAATTTCAACATCTTCAGAAACCAGTATTGAAGTTCAAAGTGAAACTGCTTATAGTTGGAAAATAATAGCCGTTGACAGTAATGGTAACAAAAGTAATTCTGGAATTTACACCTTCCGAACGGATTAGCTACTGAGAAATAGCCTTCAAAATTATTTCTTCAAAATCAGCTAATGAATGTAATGTTTGATTGCCCGAATTCATATCCTTCAAAATAAAAGTTTTGTTTTCAAATTCTTCAGAACCCAAAACAACCATAAATGGTATTTCTTTTGCATTTGCATAAGAAAACTGTTTTTTTATTTTTATTGAATCGGGATAGTATTCACATCTGATCTTGTGAGAACGTAACTTTTCAATCATTCTAAGGCAGCTTACAGCCATATCTGTTCCGAAATTTGCAAAGAGAACTTGAGTCCTTTTTTGAGCAGATTTTGGAAATAAATTAAGTTCTTCCATTACCAAATAAATACGATCAAAACCAAAAGAAATACCAACTCCACTGGTGTCTTTCAGTCCAAAACCTGCAGTCAGATCATCATAACGCCCTCCTCCACCAATAGATCCCATCTTAATCTCTTGAGGAGCCACTACTTCAAAGATACATCCTGTATAATAATTTAATCCTCGGGCTAGAGTAACATCAACATCTAATTTAATGGATTTTAAACCCAACTGACTAACCGTGTCGACTACAAAACGAAGTTCTTCAACTCCTTTGATCCCTTGTTCCGAACTTTCTAAAAAATCAGTTAAAAGATCCAGTTTTGAATTAAAATCTCCGGTCAATCCCATCAAGGGTAATACGCTATTTACAGAATCAATTGTAAAGCCTTTGGTCAAAAGTTGATCAATCACACCCTCTTGACCAATTTTATCCAATTTGTCTAGAGCAACTGTAAAATCAATGATCCGTTCTGAAGCTCCCAAAACCTCAGCTATTCCTGCCAAAATCTTACGGTTGTTAATTTTCAAAACAGCTCCATTTAAATGCAAACGATGAAACACATCGTCATATAAACCACACAACTCAACCTCTTGCCAGAGTGATTTACTACCAACAATATCAGCATCACACTGAAAAAATTCTTGAAATCGTCCATGCTGTGGGCGATCTGCCCTCCAAACAGGTTGAATCTGATAACGTTTAAATGGAAAGCTAATGTCATTTTGGTGTTGTACGACATAACGAGCAAAAGGAACTGTTAAATCATAACGTAAAGCTTTCTCAGAAAGAGAATTTGAAAAGGCAGCGAGTTTTTGATTCGCTAATGCATCCAAATCAGCCTTTTTGAGTTTATCACCAGAGTTTAAGATTTTAAAAATCAAACGATCCCCTTCTTCTCCATATTTACCAAGAAGTGTAGTTGTTTTTTCAAAGGAAGGCGTTTCGATAGGCTCGAAACCGTAATTTTCAAAAGAAGAAGAAAGAATGTTTTTTAAATAACTCCTTTGGGCAACTTCTTTGGGCGAAAAATCTCTTGTACCCTTAGGTATGGATGGCTTCATGCTGATGTATCAATTTATCTTTAAACAAATATCCTATTTTTAACTAGTCTTTGAAAGAAAAGAGTAAATACTTTTATAGAAGGCACCCTCTGACAAACGCCCTCCTTTCATAATTAGATCAAAAATATCCTGTTTTCGATTGTTGTATTTTTTTTGAGATCGAAATATAGAAACTGAATCTGAATGCATATTAGCTTCCATCCATTTAATCCCATCTTGAGTAGTAAAATCAATTAAATTTTGTTCTGTTTTTACTAAAATCAAATTCATTTTTTCTTCTAAACACTCAAACAAAAATAAATGATTAGAATTATGGTGTTCTACAAATAGATTTTTAGTAAGAACGTCATTCCACACCAAATCACTAAATTCATTCAAGAGAGATTCAGCCTGGTCTACATGTTGAACTTTAAGTTGATCCCATTCTTTTTTATCAATAGAATAAGCAGCTAAAAAAGTAGTAAACTCTTGGTGTAAAGCTTCGAATTGTTCTTTAGATAATCGTTTATATTCCATAAAAAAAACCCCACCTTGATAAAGTGGGGCTGATTTGTTTTGCGTTGAAGATTTTGATGATTATTCTGCAATAATTTCAAAAGCAACTTGGACAACCACCGCTCTATGTAAACGAATAGTTGCTTCATAAGCCCCAAGGCGCTTGATTGTTTTTCCTGGAAGGGTAATAAACTTCTTCTCAATTTCATGACCATTTTGCTCAAAAGCGGTAGAAAGGTCTTGGCTTCCGATTGAACCAAATAATTTGTCACCACTCCCTACTTTTGACTTGATTTTAATTTCAAGTGCCTGAAGTTTTTTAGCAAGTTTATTTGAGTCATCAACTAGCTTTTGCTCTTTGAATGCACGTTGTTTTAAATTCTCTGCAAGTACTTTTCGCGCAGAAGAAGTTGCAATAACTGCTTTCCCATTCGGGATTAAGAAGTTACGCCCATATCCATTTTTTACTTTTACGATGTCGTCCTTAAATCCAAGGTTTTGTACATCTTCTCTGAGTATCAGTTCCATTGATCTAAGTTTTTATTTTAATAAATCGCCTACATAAGGCATTAAAGCTAAATGACGAGCGCGTTTAACAGCTACAGAAACTTTTCTTTGATACTTCAAAGATGTTCCTGTTAAACGGCGTGGAAGTAATTTCCCTTGCTCGTTTACAAAATTGAGTAGAAAATCACCGTCTTTGTAGTCTATGTATTTAATACCAGACCTTTTGAAACGACAATATTTCTTTTTGTTGTTAGTTTCTATATTTAGAGGAGTTAAATAACGGATTTCTCCTTCTTTTCTCCCTTTAGATTGTTCTTCTATTTTTGACATAATTACTAGGCTTTTACTTTAGATTTTTTTACTCTTTTCTCTGCCCAAGCAATAGCATGCTTGTCAAGACTTACAGTGAGGTATCTCATGATGCGCTCATCTCTTCTAAATTCTACTTCTAAAGGCGCAATCGCGTCTCCCGGAGCAGTGAATTCAAAAAGGTGGTAAAAGCCACTTTTTTTGTTTTGAATGGGGTAAGCTAACTTCTTTAGCCCCCAATCTTCTTTGTTAACAAATTTGGCTCCTTTTGCTTTCAAAAGATCTTCAAATTTCTTAACTGTTTCCTTTATCTGTTGATCAGATAAAACGGGATTCAAAATGAAAACAGTTTCGTAATGGTTCATATTTATATAATTTTAAGTGTGCAAAAATAAGCAATTAGGTAGGGAAACCAAACATTTATCACTCTTTTTTAATCTTAATCAAGATAGAATCATTAATTTGAATTAACTTCAAACTTATTAGACTCCATGAAACTGAATTATGTCATTGTAGACCCTTATGAATCCGAACGTATTCGGACAAGACAACACTTAAATGAACTGGAATTGTTAAACCTTGTCGGAGAGTTCTCTAATTACAATGAATTAAAAAATTTCTTACAATATGAGAATGCAGATTTAATTCTTATTGACCCTTCATTAGATATTGAAAAAATCATCAATTGTATTGAGCGTCAAAAACTGCAAAAAAAAATAATTTTTACTTCAAAAAAATCAAAACATGCAGTCAAAGGATATGAAATAGGAATATTGGATTTTATTCCCAAGCCACTAAGCTTAAATCGATTTAACATCGCATTGGATCGAATGAAAAAAGAAAAATTACCCTTCACAAACATAAATCAAGAATCGATACAAAGCATTGAAGTAAAACACAACCTTAAAACTGAAAAAATAATCCTTTCCTCAATCCAATGGATAGAAGCTATGGGGGATTATGTCAAAATTGTTACCCCCAAAAAAAAATACATCGTTTTATCATCAATGAAAAAAATACAAGAACGTATTCCCAAAAAGCTCTTTTTTAGATGTCATAAATCATACATCATCAACATTGATGGGGTAAAAAGTTTTTCACAAACTATGATTTTCTTAGACAAAACGGCCATTCCTCTGAGTCGCTCAAAGAAAAAGATATTTCAAAACTTATGGACAAAAAACTAATGTGGATCAACATCCACAGAAACACGAACACTTCGGAAAGCTCCAATAGCCGAAAAGCTCTTTAAAGAAGACACCACGACATCTTTTATTTTGTTGCGATTCGAATTGTCCAAAAGCTTAATCAATAATTGCTTGTGAAATAAATTGCGAACTTTTGCAATGGGTGGGTCAACAGGACCCAAAACAGAGCCTTGTATGTTTATATTCAAAGCATTTACCAACCATTGGGAAGCTTGATCAACTTGATGATAATCTTTTGATTTTAATGTGATACGGATCAATCTATAAAATGGCGGATATAAATATTCTTTTCGCTCTCTGATTTGAGTATTAAAAAAAGCCTCATAATCATTATGAACAACCTGATTCAAAACTGGATGATCAGGGGTAAAAGTTTGAATCAAAACCTTTCCTTGATCTTTTGAGCGCCCTGATCTACCCGCTACCTGAGAAAGCATTTGGAAACTCCTCTCATGGGCTCGGAATTCAGGAAAATTGAGAAGTGAATCTGCATTTAAAACCCCAACCAAAGCCACATTCTTGAAATCTAATCCCTTGGTCAACATTTGAGTCCCAACCAGAATCTGAACTTCTCCTTGAGTGAAAGATTCAATAATATTGTCAAAAGAACGCTTCCCTCTTGTACTATCCCAATCCATTCGAGCAACTTGAACTTCTGGAAATAATTCATTGGCCTGTTCCTCAATTTGTTGAGTACCCATACCTTTTACATCCAAACTTTGACTTCCACAAGCACTACATGATTTAGGTTTTGCAATATTATATCCACAATAATGGCAACGCAATTGCTGATTATATTGATGATAAGTCAAGGTTACGTCACAATTTGTACACTGAGGAATGTGACCGCAACTAAAACATTCCATCACTGGAGCATATCCCCTTCTATTCTGAAATAAAATAACTTGCTTTTTATTGTCTAAAACCTCTTGAATCGAACTTATTAACTCCAGAGAAAAGAACCCCTTCATTTGTTTTTTTCGATGTGCCTCCTTCAAATCAATACAATTAATCTTAGGCATTTGAATTCCCCCAAAGCGTTCTGTGAGTTGTGCATAACCATACTTCTTTCGAGCAACGTTGTAGCGTGTCTCAATTGCTGGTGTGGCTGAACCCAATAGCACCCTAGCTTTTTGAAATTTCCCTAAAACTATTGCAGAATCACGTGCATGATATCGTGGTGCAGGATCAAATTGTTTAAAAGAACCTTCGTGTTCTTCATCTACAATAATAAGTCCCAAATCTTGAAAAGGAAGGAAAACTGATGATCGAGCTCCCAGAATGATTTGAGCCTTTTCTTCTTTCTTCAAAATATTATTCCAAACCTCAACACGTTCATGAACAGAAAACTTAGAATGATAAACCACTACCTTGGAACCAAATCGATCCTGTAATCGATGAATCATTTGAGATGTTAACGATATTTCGGGCAACAAATACAAAACTTGTTTTCCTTCATTCAGCGTATTTTCCATTATCTCAAAGTAAACCTGTGTTTTCCCAGAAGAGGTCACTCCCTCTAAAAGAACGACATCGTGTTTACCAAACTCAGAATTTAGGGTTTCAAAGACCTCTGCTTGTTTTGAAGTCAATTTGTAATCATTTTTGTTTTTTGAAGCTGCATAAGGAACCCTGTCTTCTTCAAAAAAAGACTCCATCAAAATCCCTTTATCCAAAAGAGCTTTTAGGTTAGAACTTGAAGATCCTGTAACTTTCAACAAAGAACTTACTCGAGTCCATTTTTCTAAATTGGACATCATACTGAATATGCCCAAAACCAATGCACTTTGTTTTGGAGCCCTCTTTAAACTTTCAAATAAAAGTGAAGAAGCAGAATCTGATCGATATTTTTCGGCTATCTGAACATAACGAACCCGTTTGGGCTTGAATTTTTCTTTTAATTCTTGATATGAATGAACTACCTCTTTTTCAATCAAAGATTGAATCAATGGAAAAATATTTTGACGTTCAACTATTTTACGAATTTCATCAACTGTCAGAATATTATTATTCTCTAAAGCTTCAAAAACCAGATACTCTTCATCCGAGAGTAAGTCTGATGCAATTTCAACATCTGTATCTTTACGAACCAAGGTTTCACAGGTCAACAATAAGGCAGAAGGGAGCGCTGCTTTGAGTATCGAACCCATTGAGCACAAATAATATGAAGACATCCACTCCCATAATTTTAATTGCTGTTGTGTAACTACAGGATGATCATCTAAAATAACTTCAATTGTTTTGGGATCATAGGTCTTGGGAGCAACTTGATGCTTACCAAAAACAATAGCCGTATACATTTTACTTTTACCAAAAGGAACTCCAACTCGAAAACCAGGACTCAGAAATTCAAACTCTTCTTTACTTACCCAATAGGTAAAAGGCTTTGGTAAAGGCAAAGGAATCAATACATCAATAAAAAATTGCATGAGTTGAATCTTAAGTATCTGATGAATTAGCTTTGGGTTGTTTCTTCAATTTGTTCAAGGTCGCATTGAGCTCAAAGCCCAAGAGTAACAAGGTTGAATTGATCCAAATGTACAACATTAATAAAAGTAAGGCTCCAATTGAACCGTACAATTGATTGTAATTAGAAAAACGATCAACATATATTCCAAAAAGATAGGTGCTTGTAATGAGCAAAAAAGTAGTCATAAATGCTCCGGGTGAAAAAAATCGTGTTTTTTTTCCTTCGACAGTTCCAAAAAAGTACAAAACTGCAATAGAAAAATAGGCCAATAGAATAAAGAAGAAAATTTGACCAACTCGAATCCAGTTTACTGTATTGGGTATCAAGTCTTGTAAATTCCTTAAAAAATAAAGTTCAAACAAAATAAAAACCGCAACCGCAATCAGCAAAAGAAAAGCCAATAAAATTCCTACCCCAACAGATATTAAGTATTGCTTAAAAAAATTGCGGGTAAGATCAACATGATAGGATTCTTCAAAACTTGCAAAAATTGCATTTACACCATTAGCAGTAAGAAAAATTGATAAAATAAATACAGATGAAAGTAACCCTCCTCTGGGTTTGCCTTGAATATCTTCAAAAATTGATGAAAAAAACACATGAGTTTCTTTTGGAAGTAAAGCTTCAATAAATTCCAACAAAACCCCATCAAAATTAATAAAGGGAACAAAAGGTATTAAGTTTAAAACAAAAAGTAGAAATGGAAATAATGCCATAAAAAAACTAAACGAAATACTCCCAGCCCGGGCTGAAAATGCCCCTCGAATAATCCCAAGGATATACATTTCAATAAGACTGTAAAAAGAAAAATCATTTGTGCCTGGCAACTTAACAAGCTCAAGTGCCTGGACAAGTTCTCCTACTACTGGGATTTTTTTTAATTTTTCTTTCATGTGAATACATCAAAAATACTAATACACAATCAACTTTTAAACAGCTTCTGTCTATTTTTTAAAAAAGTAATCTATTTTGAGAGAATCCGAATATAAACTCAAAAGGAGTTTTTGTAATTTTGAGCTATGGAAATACAGCTAATATGTATCGGAAAAACAGATGATTTTGAATTGCGAAAAATAATTTCTAATTATGAAAACAGGTTAAAACACTACATCAAATTTAGCTTTCTGTACATCCCAGACATAAAGGATGCCAAAAATCTTTCTCAAGACCAACAAAAAAGAAAAGAAGCTCTTTTAATCGAAAAACAGCTCAAGCCTTCTGATATTGTTGTTTTGTTAGATGAAAACGGAAAACAATTCTCTTCGGTAAACTTTTCAGAATTTTTGAATAAAAAAATGAGTTCAGGATGTAAGCGTTTGGTTTTTGTCATAGGAGGTCCCTATGGTTTTGACAAAACCGTTCTTAACAAATACACTGCCAAAATTTCGCTCTCCAAGATGACATTTTCTCATCAAATGATCCGCTTATTCTTTATTGAACAATTGTATCGAGCCAATACCATATTAAGAAACGAACCTTATCATCATCGCTAAAAATGAAACAAAAACTCGTCTTCGCCACACACAACCCAAATAAAATAAAAGAGATTCAAGAATTGGTTCCTCCTCAGATTGAGCTGCTTAGCTTAAAGGATATTAATTGTATGGATGACATAGAAGAAACAGGAACCACTCTAGAAGAAAATGCCAAAATAAAAGTAGACTACATAAAAAACAAATACGGATTTGATTGCTTTGCTGACGATTCAGGATTAGAAGTTGACGCTCTTGACGGAGCACCAGGAGTGTACTCAGCTCGTTATGCTGGATCAGAAAAAAACAATGAAAAAAACATTCAAAAAGTTTGGGAAAATCTTTTAAATAAGAAAAATCAAACTGCACAATTCAGAACCATAATTGCAGCTAATATTGAAGGAAAAGAGTTTCTATGTGAAGGCAAAATAAGAGGTACTATTATTCAAGAAAAAAAAGGGGAAGGTGGATTTGGTTATGACCCTATTTTTATACCAGAAGGTCATTCAAAAACTTTTGCAGAGTTAGGTAAAGAAATTAAAAACAGAATTAGTCATCGGGCAAAAGCATTCACCACATTTTTAGACAAATTAAATACGGTTGTTAAGACAAAAAATTAAAGAATAAATAAAAAAACATATACTCGATAATTAACAGTACCTTTGCGGCAATGACAACATTCCACGACCTTGGTCTAAACGAAGCCTTGTTAGAGGCTGTAAAAGACATGGGATTTGAACACCCATCCGAAGTTCAAGAAAAAACAATTCCCATCCTCCTTGAAAAAGAAACAGATGTAGTTTCTTTAGCACAAACAGGGACAGGGAAAACCGCAGCGTTTGGTTTCCCAATGCTTCAAAAAATAGATCTTAAAAGCAGAACCACTCAAGGATTGATCCTCTCTCCTACCCGAGAACTCTGTTTGCAAATAACCCAAGAGCTCAAAAACTATTCTAAGCACATGAAAGGAATAAATGTAGTCGCTATTTATGGCGGCGCAAGTATTACCGATCAAGCTAAAGCAGTAAAAAAAGGGGCGCAAATATTAGTTGCTACTCCAGGTCGAATGCAAGACATGATTCGCAGAAAACTTGTTAATGTATCTAAAATTGAATACTGTGTTTTAGACGAAGCAGATGAAATGCTCAACATGGGTTTCTTTGAAGACATCACTGAAATTCTTTCGCATACCCCTGACGATAAAAGTACCTGGCTTTTTTCAGCAACAATGCCAAAAGAAGTTTCTGTGATTGCAAAAAAATTCATGTATAATCCAGAAGAAATTACGGTAGGTTCAAAAAATGCAGGAACCAAAAACGTAAGCCATGAATATTACAAAGTAAGTGGTAGAGATCGATATCCCGCACTCAGACGCCTTGCAGATGCTCACCCTGATATTTTTTCTGTAATATTTTGTAGAACTAAACGTGATACTCAAAACGTAGCCGAAAAACTTATTGAAGACGGATACAGTGCAGGGGCTTTGCATGGTGACTTGAGTCAGAATCAAAGAGACATGGTAATGAAGTCTTTCCGAAACAAACAAATTCAGATGTTGGTTGCAACAGATGTAGCCGCCCGTGGAATTGACGTTGATAATGTTACTCATGTAATCAATTATCAATTACCCGACGAAATAGAAACCTACACGCATAGGAGTGGTCGAACCGGTCGCGCTGGAAATCAAGGGGTTTCCATGATAATAGTTACTCAAAGTGAATCACGAAAAATCCGTACGATTGAAAAGATTATTCAAGCAAAAATTGAGTTAAAAAAAATTCCTACAGGAATAGAAATTTGTGAAACTCAATTATACTCCTTAGCTCAAAAAATAAAAAACACAGAAGTAAACAAGGAAATTTTTAATTACCTCCCAAAGGTAGAATCTGAATTAAACGAACTAACCAAGGAAGAGCTTATTCAACGACTAGTATCTGTTGAATTTGCTCGCTTTCATAATTATTACAAAAAAGCAAAAGATCTTAACAGTAAGTTTGAAGACAATCCTTCGGAAGGAGTAAAACTCAACAAAAAAGACACAACTCGCTACTTTATTAATGTAGGAGAACGCGATGACTACAACTGGACAAAGCTCAAGGACTTCCTCAAAGAAACCCTAGAAATCGGTAAAGATGATGTCTTTCATGTTGATGTAATGGAAAGTTTTTCTTTTTTTAATACTCACAACAGTTTTCGTGAAAAAGTTCTTGAAAAGTTTACTGATTTTCAGCTAAATGAACGTTACATTAATGTAGAAGTTTCAGAAAAAGGACCAAGAGGTAGAGGTGGAAGAGGCAACAGCGGAAGTAAAAGAAGAAGCTACAATAAAGATGGAGGTTCTGGTGGTTATAAAAAGAAATTTAAAGGATCTAGAGATTCAGTAGGAAGTTATGACAAAAACAAACGCAGAAGTTTTGACAACAATCCTGATTCCAAAAAAAAAGAGCGTAATACATCCTCATCAAGAAGATCTCATTCGGGGGCTAAATCATCCTATGGCCCAAAAGCTAATAAACCCGGAGGATTTGGTCGTAGATCAAGATCTTAATGACTTTGTTAATTTTCTAACAAAATAAAGTTTTTACCAGAGGTAAAAACTTTTTCTTCCTATTTTTGTAGTATGAGTATCAAATTTTACAGACTAATCCTTACCCTATTAACACTCTACTCAAGTATTGCTGTTTCCCAAGAAAATGAACGTAAAATTCTCAAAGGAATTGTAGAAAACGAAATCACCGAAAATACAATGAATGGGGTTCATGTACTCAACCTCAATACAATTGTAGGAACCACTTCTGACCAAAAGGGGGTTTTCGAAATTGAAGCAAAAGCCAATGACACTCTATACTTTTCTTATCTGGGTTTCAAACCATTCAAAGTTGCTGTAACCGCAGACATGCTAAAATTTGAAAATCCAAAATTCAAACTAACCGTTTTAGCTTTTGCCCTAGAGGAAGTTGTCTTACGACCTTATCAACTTACAGGTTATTTGGACATTGATGTAAAAAATGTTCCTCTAAACCCAGCCGGTAGGTACAACATACAGGGACTTCCCTCAGGAGGATATGAGGCTGGAAATAGAAATAGATCTTCCATTGCAAAAGCAGTTGGCGCGCTTTTCAATCCAGCAGATTTTTTATACAACCTCTTTGGTAAAAATCCAGCACAAATGAGGAAACTAAAAAAAATGAGGGCAGACGATGAGATTAAAAACTTGCTAGCCTCAAAATTTGACCGAGAAGTATTGATACAGTTGCTCGGAATCAATCGGGTAAATCTCGAAGAGATTTTGCGAAATTGCAATTATTCAAAAGCATTCATCCTAGAAGCTAACGATTTACAAATTTTGGAGGCAATTAGCGGATGTTACGAAGAATTTAAAGTCCTTCAACTCTAGTTCAATGAGAACACCAAATCTTAAAAATGATTTGCTTTCGTATTATGCCTCAATAGAGGATCGAGATAACAAAGGGTTCAACTAATTAAGAAGCATCCAAAATTAATAGATGAACTCATTGAACTTGCTTTTTCAAAAAACAAAACAGAGAGAATGTTGTTGCCTCTCGGGTACTGGAACGTTTGGTGCTAAAGGAAAAGCACATTAATTTTGTGTCCTATTTTATAAAATATTTAAAAGCTTATAAACATCAAACCCACGAAAGTAAATGACGCCCATTCGCAAAACTTTTTTATCATCACTGCTAGATTCCCCAAATGCAAGATTCCCCAAAAAGAGAACAGATGGACTCAAAAACAAAAGACCAAATTATCGAGAATTGTTTCGATACCCTACTTGGGGCTAAAAAAGTAGCACCCAAAGTTTTTGTAATCAAAACACTGGTTTATTTCAAAGATCACCATGAGTGGGTGTCGGGAGAACTAAATGCATACATCCAAAAAGAGCTTTACAAGAGCTCCGCAGCATTTAAATCTGTTCTTAGACGAATCATGCCTATTTGATTTCTATTTTAACCTAAGAACCGTATCTTTGAATTTTAATTTTCAACTTATGAAACTCAATACGCTAAATGCAATTTCTCCTGTGGATGGTCGCTACAGAGGAAAGACCAAAAACCTTTCCCCTTTTTTTTCAGAGGAAGCGCTGATTAAATACCGAGTTCGGGTTGAAATAGAATACTTTATTGCACTCTGCGAACTTCCCTTACCTCAGCTAAAATCATTCAATCCTTCACTATTCGAAGAATTACGCTCTATTTATCAGCATTTTTCAGCAGATGATGCCCTTGAAATTAAAGAAATTGAAAAAACAACCAATCACGACGTTAAAGCTGTTGAGTATTTCATAAAAAAAGAATTTGATAAACTTCAATTACAAGAATACAAAGAGTTTATCCATTTTGGTTTAACTTCTCAGGACATCAACAATACTGCAATCCCTCTATCAATAAAGGAAGCCCTGGAAAAAGTTTATTTACCAGAATTAGAGAGTTTAATTGAAGTACTAAGAACACTGGCACAAGAATATAAAGAAGTTTCTCTTTTGGCTCGAACACATGGGCAACCTGCTTCCCCTACTCGATTGGGAAAAGAGATTGATGTATTTGTAAATCGTCTAGAACATCAAACAAAAAGTTTACTTGCCATACCACACGCAGCAAAATTTGGAGGTGCAACAGGAAATTTCAATGCTCACCATATTGCATTCCCCGAAACAAATTGGAAAAATTTTGGAACTCATTTTGTTGAAGACAGTTTAGGACTTCACCATTCCTACCCTACCACGCAAATAGAACACTACGATTATTTTGCAGCATTATGTGATGCACTCAAAAGAATCAACACCATTATTATAGATTTGGATCGAGACTTTTGGACCTATATTTCAATGGATTATTTCAAACAAAAAATTCTTGAAGGAGAAGTCGGTTCCTCTGCAATGCCGCACAAAGTAAATCCTATTGACTTTGAAAATTCAGAAGGAAATCTGGGAATTTCCAATGCACTTTTTGAGTATTTCGCTAGCAAGCTACCTGTTTCGAGACTTCAAAGAGACCTTACAGACAGCACTGTTTTAAGAAATATTGGAGTACCCTTTGGTCATGCCTTGATTGCTTTCCAATCGACTCAGAAAGGCCTTAATAAACTTTTATTAAATTCTCAAAAAATTGAAGAAGACTTAAGTTCAAACTGGGCTGTAGTTGCAGAAGCAATTCAGACCATCTTGAGGCGTGAAGGTTACCCTAATCCATACGAAGTGCTTAAAGGATTAACACGAACGAATCAAGAAATCAATCAAGAATCCTTTCACACCTTCATCAATAATCTTGAAATAGACACTAAAGTTAAGGTGGAGTTAAAAAAGATATCTCCATTCAATTACACTGGAATTTAATTGATTTTTTTAAGAAAATTTCCTCCAGGGATATCTACAATTTCAGTAAGAGTAGCAACTTGATTCAAGTCAATTTTCCCCTCAATAGACAAAAGAATAAAATCCAGATTAGAAACATCAAGTCCTTCTTGATCTGCAAATTTTTGTGCTCCTTTAGCAAACATAACCAACTGATCTACTTTGGATTCCTCCTCCCCATAAACCACACAAAATTGAACTTCAACCTCTTGTTCTGTTAAATTCAATACGGTTTCCAAATCAGTCTCGACTAATTGGTTTGTCAACCAAACATCCATTTTTTCTGCAATTGATGGGTTTTTAGTACTCAAAACCTTAAAATACTTCATGCTTTGAACCATTTCAATAAAACCATTCATTTTTGGATCATCAGTATTGATACTGAGTTTTCCAAGCATTTCAAACATTTTTGGACTTACACTTATGTAAGATACTTCTGGATCTTTTTGGAACTCCTCAAAAATATCTTGCGCTGAAAGAAGACAAGAACACAATAAGAATGACAGTAAAAGGGATGTATTTTTCATTTGGAATAGTTTTTGTATTTGCAAGTATAGGAATATATTTTAAAATGCTCCTTTATTTGAATGAGTTCCTTAAATTTGAATACGTTTAATAAATTGTAATATATGAATAAGCATAATACGTTTTGCCTCCTCGGAATTCTTGCTTTATTGACTAATTGCTCCACAAATGATCGAGATGATAATGAATTGGATTTGGGATCAAATCCAAATACAGAAATAAATGATTTTATTTGGGTTGGGTTAAACCAATATTACTTTTGGCAAGAAGAGGTTGAAAACTTAGCCGATTCAAAAAATAATAATGCAGCAGAATACGCAAGCTATTTAAAAGAAACAACTGACCCCTCAGATTTTTTTGAAAGTTTAAAACATCCTGATGATCGTTTCAGTTGGATTGATGAAGATTATGTTAATCTTCAAAATCAACTTGCAGGAATTTCATCTTCCAACGGAATGAAATTCTATGTTACGCGGCAGTGTACAGGATGCAACGAATTGGTAGCTGTAGTTACCTACGTCCTTCCCAATTCTGATGCTGATATCAAAGGAATTGACCGTGGAGATTTTATAATCGCTGTAAATGACCAAGATTTGAGTGCTGCTAACTATAAAGGTTTACTTTATGATGATTCACCAACTTACACCGTAAGTTTAGCAGAATACAACGCTGCTTCAGAATCTTTCGACAGTACAGGTGAGACTGTAACTTTAGATAAGGTTGAAAACTTTCAAGAAAACCCTATTCATAAAAAAATTATCTTGGAAGAAGGAAGTCGAAAAGTAGCTTACCTCATGTACAACAAATTTCTTAGTGGATTTAACCAAGAATTAATCGATACCTTTTCTGAATTTGCAGCAGAAAATGTGACAGACTTAGTATTGGATTTAAGATATAATGGTGGTGGATCTGTACAGACCTGTGTATATCTTGCTAGCATGATTACGGGACAATTTACCGATGAAATTTTTTCAAAACAAGTTTGGAACTCAAAGCTTTTAGCCTATTTCGAGGAAATAAACAACAATTCAAATGATAATGATGATTATGAATTGAACAATTATTTTGTAAGCGCAACTGCAGATGGAGTTAGCCTACCCTCTTTAAATTTGAACAACATTTATGTGCTAGCTACCGGTCGAAGTGCATCGGCTTCTGAACTATTAATAAATGGACTTGCACCTCATGTTAATGTTATCCATATTGGGGATACCACCTATGGGAAAAATGTAGGTTCAATTACACTTTATGATTATGTAGATACAAATAATCGAGTCAAAAATTCAAATCACACCTATGCCATGCAACCCATCGTTGTAAAATCGGCAAACAGCTTAGATTTTTCTGACTATGGCAATGGGCTTATCCCTGATCTTGTCCTCAAAGAAAGAACAACAAATTTAGGCGTTTTGGGTTCATCCGATGAACCCCTACTTGCTGCGGCATTAAGCCAAATCAATGCATCAAGTAAATACAGCCCTCCGGAAGGGGAAGTTTTAGTTCCTATGTTTGATCCAGAATATGAGGAAAACAATAACATGTTCATTGAATTGCCTCAAAATAAATCTCTAGGGTTGATTAAAAACTAAAATTTAATCCCAATCTAAAACTACGCCCTTGAGTACTGTAATTTTCGATTTCAACAAACTCTGTATCCAGAACGTTTGCCACAATAAAAAAAACGGACAATCTTTGATTCCTAAAAATGTGATTGATTTTAAAATCTATCAGAGTATATGCCTCTAATTTTGGACCACCCAAACTTAATCGGGATCCAACATGTTGAAAACTGGTATTTAAATGAGTAGAAGGATTTAGATCATAATCCAAAACCGTTCCAAAAACCTGTTTGGGTAAGTAAATTAAATTCCCTGAAGTTGTTTCGTTGTATGTATAATTCAATCGAATATCAATTGCATCAAAAAGCTTATTCTTATATTCAAACTCCAGTCCCCTGTACGAAATACGTTCATTTGAATTGGCATATTTATAAGTAGTATAATCATAAATCAAAGTAGGGTCTTCTATTCGTTTAAAAAACAAAAGTGATGCTCTTGCATTATCGCTATTACTCCACTCAAAACCAAACTCAAAAGTGGTGTTTTCTTCGGGTTCCAAATCATTGTTTCCAGAATACACATCATAAAGTTGATATAAACTGGGTGGTATAAATGCAGAACTCAAAGAAGAAATTATTTTTAATCGGTTCTTATCGGAAAGAAGAAAAGAAAAACTTGGATTGATGCTATAGGTGAAGTGACTTCCATAAACCTGATGATTATTAAGACGTGATCCCCCATTAAAGTTAATTCCCAGTGGGGATAAATAAACTAAATTAAAATAAATATCATTTTGCGAATTGGAAGGAACTCCCTCAAAAGAAGAACGTTGATGCGCGTATCCCAAAACTGCATAAAAACGATCTTTGAAAGTAAATTTATTAAATACGTCAACAGCAACGTTTGTAGCTTCAGAAACACGGGGATAATTGTCCTCAAATTTTCGATCCGTATTTTGAAGTCCAACTACTGCCTGAAGGCTTCCATATTGATGGGAATAGGTTGAACTAAAAGAAAATCGCTCTAAATCTGTTGTAAGAACAAAATCAGCATCTTCAACTGGAAATACATTATCGTAGTCCGATACGATATGGTCTTTGTTGTAGGTCACATTCCAATCAAAATTTTCACCATCTCGTCCAAATTGAAGTCCTAAATTAGTCCGGGAAAAATGATCAACCTCTGTTCCAACATTAACCGAACTCAAGCCATTAATATTCTGATTAGCAAAGTTTAATTTGTATTGAAACTTATTTTTTGATCCCGAAAAAGTTACAAAATTGCTGAAATAACTCAATTTATCAAAAGAAGATTTTGGAGCATTTTGGTTTCCAACCGTAGACCCCAAATCTATTTTCAGTGCCTTGTTGGATTTTTTGGTTCTAATGTTAACTACTCCGGTTGATGCAGAACTCCCATACAGCGTACTTGCCGCACCTTTAACTATTTCAATAGAAACAATGTCGGCGAGGTTCAAAAAATTAAGGTCAAAGTCATTTTCGATCCTTGATGGATCCGAAACACGAACCCCGTCAACTAAAATCAAAACCTGATTATTTCGTCCTCCTCGGATAGAAAACCCTAAATTTTGACCAGCGGCAGATCGATTTCCCGTAACATTAATTCCTCCATAAGTTTGAAGTAATTCAGCGAGGCTTCGCCCGAGAAAATTCTTCAGTTCTTTTTCGGAAATTTTAATAACTGTTTTTCCAGACTGAGAACGTTTAATTTCGAATCTAGAATCTACCACGACGACCTCATCTAAAAGAGTTTCTGAGACAGTTGCTGATTTTGGGTTTATAGTTGGTTCTTCTTGTGAAAAACAAAGCAAAATTTGGAGGAACACAAAGCCACACAAACGAAATTTAAGTTGCATAGTAAATAGATTTAAAGGATAATCATAAAAATAAATGGCTAAAACCTTTATCCCGAAGGTTTTAAAACATTATAAAAGGCAGGTATCCTGACTTACTTTACTTAATGACCTTCCCATTCTATGAACAGTGGCGAAGCATTAATAAAACCTCAAAAAGAGGCGAAAGTTTACAGTTGCGGGAACAGTCTTGGATTTTAACCAAATTCCCTTTTAATCTCGAAGCAAATTCGAGAACCTTTTTACGCTTTAAAATTAAGGTATTTTTTTAAAAAAAAATAAAATCAATCCATAATCTTGAAACTAAAAATTAACTGTAATTTTGAATCTGTGAAAAGAATTAATACGCTTTTAATCCTCAGTTTATTTTTCATTGGTTGCTCTCCTTCCAAAACCAAAACTACACCCCCAGAATTAACCCAATATGCTCAGGGATTCTCAATCAAAACAAAACAAAACTACAAACTACTATCCCTGAAAAATACTGTTCCGGGCTCATCCAAAGTGTTTCGATACCTTATACTTCCTAAAGAAGCCAAAATACCGCCAAACCAAGATTATGACCAAATCATCCGAACCCCAGTCAAACGCATCGTAGCTACTTCAACAACCCACCTTGCCTTTCTCGAAAAATTAAAGGCAACAGAAACCTTAGTCGGATTTCCTCAAACGGATTATGTCTCCTCTGTACAAATCAGAAAACAAATTGATGCTGGAAAAGTTATTGATGTAGGCATGAGTCAACAATTAAATGTAGAACGAATTCTAGGAGTTAAACCAGACCTCCTTCTAAGTTTTGGAGTAGAACAAATAGACAATTCACTCAAGCGATTCAATCGCTTGGGAATACCTTCTGCCTTTATCGGAGAATGGAATGAGCAAAACCCTCTTGGTCGAACAGAATGGATCAAAGTCTTTGGAGTATTATTGGGTAAAGAAAAAGAAGCTTTGGATATTTTTAAAAATATTGAAAAAAAATATCTAGAAGCCAAAAAAAGTACTTTTAAAAAAAACCACAAACCTACCGTTATTGCTGGAGCCATTTATCAAGACGCCTGGTATCTTCCCGGTGGGAAAAGCTATTTAGCAAAACTTTTTGAAGATGCCAACGCTCATTACCTTTGGGAAGATAATACTCAAACGGGAAGTCTAGCATTGAGTATAGAATCCGTTTTAGAAAAAGGAAAAGATGCAAGTTTTTGGTTTGCACCGGGACAGCATACCTCTTACACTATCCTAAAAGAAGAACATACACTTTACTCAAAGTTTAAGGCCGCTCAAAAAAAGAAAATATTTACCTATGCACGATCAAAGGGCAGTTCAGGAGGGATTACTTTTTTTGAATCCGGTGCCTGTAACCCCGACCTTGTTTTAAAAGACATTATTCATCATCTTTACCCAAATTTAGATTCCGAATATACACCAACCTATTTTTTAGCATTAGATGAATAAACTAAGTCAGTATAAAGGATTTTTTACATTCCTAATCGGAATGCTATTCTTGTGCTTAGTATTCAATTTAAGTTTAGGCTCTGTAAACATTCCGCTTTGGGAAGCAATCAAAATCGTATTGGGCTACCCTACCACAAAACCTACCTTTGAATATATTCTTTTGGATTATCGAATACCAAAAGCCATCACAGCTATGCTCACCGGAGGCAGTCTTGGGGTTTGTGGTTTGGTGATGCAAACCTACTTTAAAAATCCTCTTGCCGGACCTTACGTCCTTGGGATTAGCTCTGGTGCAAGCCTAGGAGTTGCACTGCTCCTCATAGGAAGCAGCTGGCTTGGAGGCTGGTTTATTTTTAGTGAAGTTGGATTGAGATGGGCAATAATGATCGCTGCAACCCTAGGAAGTATTTTGGTTTTTTGTTTAATTCTAATCGCCGCAATACGACTAAAAAACAGTACTTCTCTTTTGATTTTAGGACTAATGTTTGGTAGTTTAACCGCAGCCATTGTAAACATCTTGATGTTTTTTGGAAGTAAAGAAGCCATACAAAAATACGTCTTCTGGTCCTTTGGAAGCCTAGGGAATATAAACGCTTCTGAACTCAAAATTTTAGGGCTTGTTCTTTTGGTGGGACTCAGTATTGCTGTGTATTCTATTAAAAATCTAAACAGCCTACTTTTAGGAGAAAACTATGCCGAATCACTTGGTGTTTCGCTGAAAAAAAACCGCTACTTATTGATTTTATCTAGCAGCTTACTGGCTGGTGCAACTACAGCTTTTGTTGGACCCATTGGTTTCATTGGTCTAGCAGCACCCCATCTAATTCGCTTATTAATTCCTTCGACTCGAGATCATAAAATTATTTTACCTGCAGTATTTCTGGGGGGAGCGCTTCTATTACTAGTTTGCGACTCTATTGCTCAAATTCCTGGAAGTGCCTATGTACTTCCGATCAATGGAATTACATCTTTAATTGGGGCTCCTTTAATCATATTTCTTATTTTAAGGCAAAAGAACTAAAGCAATGATTACCCTCAATAAACTTACGACTGGATATGCTAAAAATCGGATTTCAAAAGAAATTTCAACTCAAATGCAACTGGAAATCAAAAAAGGAAGTTTGGTGGGAATCCTTGGAAGTAATGGAATTGGAAAAAGTACGCTAATCAAAACCCTTGCTGGGTTTCTTAAACCCCTATCAGGAAATGTCGAAATCCAAGGAAAAACGGTACATGAAATGAACCCTCAACAACGAGCTAAATACCTCAGTGTTGTATTGACAGAAAAGAATTTCAACGGAGATCTGATTGGAAAAGAACTCATTCAATTGGGAAGACAGCCCCATACCAATTGGAGGGGTAAACAAACCCAAGAAGATCAAGAAATAGTTTTACAAATCTTAAAACAATTGAATATTGAACAATTGGCTGAGCAAATGCTTAAGACCATGAGTGACGGAGAGGTTCAAAAAATACTATTGGCGCGAGCACTCGCTCAAAAAACCCCAATTGTTTTCTTAGATGAACCCAGTTCACATCTCGACCTATTCAACAAAGCTCAATTGTTTCAAGAAATCAAGCATATTGTAAAAAAAGAAAAGAAAACAGTAGTGTTTTCAAGCCATGACCTCAACACCGCAATCCAAATCTGTGATCAAATTATTATTTTATTGAATAATCAATGGGAATACGGAAGTCCTGAGGAGTTGATCGAAAAAGGAGTATTTCAAAGTATGTTCCCAAAAGAAAGCGTTTTTTTTGATCCCAAACAAAAACAGTTTAATATTTGTGTCTAGAAATACTTATTTGGTTAGGTACATTTTACGTCTAGCGTAAAGATCATAAAATTCATCGTCCTTTAGGCTGTCAATAAAGAGGATGCTTTCTCCAGTACTTTTCATCTCAGGCCCAAGCTGCTTGTTTACATTTGGAAATTTATTGAATGAAAACACAGGTTGTTTTATCGCATAACCCTCTAACTGAGGATTAAAATTAAAGTCTTTTACTTTTTTATCTCCCAACATCACTTTAGTAGCATAATTCACGTATGGTTCTTTGTATGCTTTGGCAATGAAAGGAACTGTTCTTGAAGCCCTTGGGTTGGCCTCAATGATAAAAACTTTATCGTTTTTTACTGCAAATTGAATGTTGATGAGTCCAACTGTTTTTAATGCTTTTGCGATTTTAAGGGTATGATCTTTGATTTGTTGTAAAACATATTCTCCCAAATTGAAAACAGGAAGGATTGCATTAGAATCTCCTGAGTGAATCCCACAAGGTTCAATATGCTCCATTATTCCTATGATGTAAACATCTTCTCCATCACAAATCGCATCAGCTTCTGCTTCAATAGCTCCGTCTAGATAGTGATCCAAAAGCAGTTTATTGTTTGGAATTTTCCGAAGCAAATCCACCACATGGGCTTCAAGTTCTTCTTTATTTATTACAATTTTCATTCCCTGTCCCCCCAATACATAAGAAGGGCGAACCAAAATTGGAAAATCCAATTCGTCAGCCAATGCCAATGCTTCATCAGCATTTTCAGCAACTCCAAAATCGGGATAAGGGATGTTGTTTTTCTTTAAAAGCGAAGAAAAACTTCCGCGATCTTCGGCCAAATCGAGAGCTTGGAAGCTTGTCCCAATAATTTTTATACCATAGCGTTCGAGCTTTTCGGCTAACTTCAAAGCGGTTTGACCCCCAAGCTGAACAATTACACCCTCTGGTTTTTCGTGTTGAATGATGTCGTAAATGTGTTCCCAAAATACAGGTTCGAAGTACAATTTATCTGCAACATCAAAATCAGTTGATACCGTTTCTGGGTTACAGTTAATCATGATGGTTTCGTAACCACATTCCGAGGCAGCTAATACCCCATGAACACAGCAATAATCAAACTCAATTCCTTGACCAATTCGGTTAGGTCCAGAACCCAAAACCACTATTTTCTTTCGATCAGTAACCACACTTTCATTGTCACTAAAAGGTTCTTCGCCATTGAGTTGCATTTTCTCTTCAAAAGTAGAATAATAATAAGGGGTCTTAGCCGCAAATTCTGCAGCACAAGTATCAACCAATTTGTACACCCTTTGAATTCCCATTTTGGAACGACATTTATAAACCTCGCTTTCCATACAATCGAGCATATGAGCAATTTGTCGATCCGCAAATCCTTTTTGTTTCGCCTCTAACAAGAGGGCTTTTTCAATGGTATCAATCGAATAATTTGAAATTTCTTTTTCTAAAGTAAACAGCTCTTCGTACTGACGAAGAAACCATAAATCTATTTTAGTGATTTCATGAATTCTACTCAACGGAATCCCCATTTGAATGGCATCATAAATCACAAAAACACGGTCCCAACTAGCATTGGTAAGCTTTGAAATAATTTGATCGTAATCGTTGTATCCTTTTCCATCGGCACCTAAACCGTTTCTTTTGATTTCCAAAGATTGTGTTGCTTTGTGTAATGCCTCCTGAAACGAGCGACCAATTCCCATTACCTCACCTACAGATTTCATCTGAAGCCCCAACACACGATCAGATCCTTCAAATTTATCGAAATTCCAACGAGGAATTTTTACAATCACGTAATCAACCGTGGGCTCAAAAAGAGCTGAAGTTGATTTGGTTATTTGATTTTCCAATTCATCTAATGAGTAGCCTATTGCTAACTTTGAAGCGACTTTTGCAATGGGATACCCAGTTGCTTTTGATGCTAATGCAGAAGATCGAGATACACGTGGGTTAATTTCGATGGCAACAATGTCTTCGTTTTCATCGGGACTAACCGCAAACTGAACATTACACCCTCCAGCAAAATCTCCAATGCTTCGCATCATTTTTATGGCCATGTCACGCATACGTTGGTAAGTAGTATCGGATAATGTCATTGCCGGTGCAACTGTAATAGAATCTCCGGTATGAATCCCCATAGGATCCATATTTTCAATGGTACAAATGATCACAACATTGTCATTTTTGTCCCTTAATAGTTCCAGCTCATACTCTTTCCACCCCAACAGAGCTTTATCAATTAATACCTCATGAATTGGAGAAGCCTCGAGACCTCGAGTCAACAGTTCGTCAAATTCTTCGGCGGTATGAACAAAAGATGCCCCAGTTCCTCCCAGAGTAAATGAGGGTCGAATTACTAAAGGGAAGCCAAATTTCTGAGCAATTTCTTTACCTTTTAAAAAAGAGGTCGCTGTTTCGGCTTCGGCAACAGGAATGTCTATTTGTCTCAACAGTTGTTTAAATTGCTCTCGATCTTCGGTGATGTTGATTGCATCAATGTCTACTCCAATAAGTTCAACATTAAAATCTTTCCAAATACCTTTTCCATCAGCCTCGATACACAAATTCAATGCTGTTTGTCCTCCCATTGTTGGAAGAACAGCATCTATATCATGCTTTTTCAAAACCTCGATAATTGATTTAGTCGTCAACGGTTTAAGGTAAACATGATCAGCCATTGTTGGATCAGTCATGATCGTTGCTGGATTGGAATTGATCAATACAGTAGTAATACCATCCTCTCTTAAAGATCGCAAGGCTTGTGTTCCAGCATAATCAAATTCACAAGCTTGACCGATAATAATTGGACCTGATCCGATGATCAGTACTGTCTTAAGTTGTTGTTGCTTAGGCATTGGCAGTAAAAGTTAAATTTTGTATATAAAAAAAAGGTGTTACTTAAGAAAAGTAACACCTTAAATTTTAATGTTTTGATTCATTATTTTTTATGTCTTGGCTCGCAAGATACGGATATTTTTTTACGTCCCTTTGCTCTGCGGCTTGCTAAAACTTTACGTCCGTTTACAGATGCCATACGCTCACGAAATCCGTGTTTGTTTCTTCTCTTTCTCTTCGAGGGTTGAAATGTTCTTTTCATAAAATATAAGTTTGAATAAAGACTTATGTCTTGCTTTTCAAAGTGTGTGCAAATATACGATAAGTTTTATTTTAGACAAGCGTTTTTTAAAAACAATAAAATATAATTCAAAAGAATTTAAGACAGTCAATTTTGCCCCGTAAAACTTCAAATTTTTCATTTCTTTCTTTTACAAAATCAATTACAATTGTAGAATTATGAATAAAGAATTACCCACCACAGAATCTGGAACACGAGGTTCAGATTTTTCGGATTTCAGGGGTTTTGCGAGCCGATTTTGGGTTGGAAAGTATTGTAGGTTCATTTCTTTTTATTGGGTTTGACTTGGGCAAGCCACGGTTTTATTGACTTAATTTAATTCTTATTTTAAAAACACAGATTCTGGAACATTACCAGATTAAAAGAACATATCGAATCGGGTAAATGTCGGTTTTCATAGGTCAAGTTTTTTATTTCAATTTTGGGGTCAATAAGATTTAGGTTTTACTAAACTAAATAAAAACATACAAACATACATGTTGTTTTGTGTTTTTTATTAACAGTTGCTTAATATATTTATAATACTGAATATCAATTTATTATAAACAAATTAATGTAGTATATTGTACTTCCAAATCTTAGAATTTGTTATGAAAAAAATACCGAGTTTTAACCTACAAGAAGCATCACACTTTGTTCATGATTAACTCTTGTTTTTTGGAAACAAAAAAACTACAAAAACAACAACTGTTCTGCTTAATTCTTTCAGCATAATGATTAGTTTTTATTAACTTTGGCGAAAATATTGAACCATGTTTCCTAAGATTATAAAACTTATTCTTGCTTTTTTTACCCTTGCATTTAGTATCTACCAATTCTATGAGGGTGCCATTGGAAACGGGATTTTCCTGCTGCTGATTTGTGGAATGTTTATTTTACTGTATTACAAAAACGAGTTTATCCTTTTGGCTTTCTTTCAACTCAGAAAACAAAATTTTGAGGGTACCCTTAAGTGGTTGAATCGGATATCAAACCCCGAGCAAAATTTGGTAACCAAGCAACAAGGCTATTTCAACTACTTACACGGAATTATTCTATCGCAGACCAACTTAACCAAGGCAGAGAAATATTTTAAAAAAGCGCTTGAGTTGGGAATGTCTATGGACACTGATTTGGCTATGGCTAATTTGAGTCTTGCGGGAATTTACATGCAGAAACGAAGAAAGAGAGAGGCTACCCTCTTAATCAACAAAGCTAAAAAACTGGATAGCCAAGGCATGTTGACAGGGCAAATCAAAGAAATGAAGCAACAAATGAAACGAATCTAAGGTCCAATTTCACTTAAATCTGGGAGGGCAATGTAATACTGCTTTCGTGACTTGTTGTTCAAATGATTTTCTAGCAACCAGGGGTTGAAAATTTTCAGTTGTTTGTAATTAATTCCCATTGATTTTGAAAAAGCTGCGATGTTGGTTATTCCAGTATCTACGGGAATTTTCTTTGCTTTTAGTTCTCCGTAAAGATCCATAGAGTCATAAACAAACCCATATTGGCTGGGGTTTGATAGAATTTCTTTCATTGCCAAAATTCTAAAAACATATCTTTTAGTCTCTCTGTTGAGTAATAAATCATAATAGTTATCTACCTGTTGTTTTTCAAGCAGTCTTTTAATCCCAGAAATCCCTCGATTGTATGAGGCTGCAGCTAGTGTCCAAGAACCCAGTTTCTCTTTTGCCTTTTTCAAGTACGTACAAGCTACTCGAGTTGAGAGTTCAAGGTGATAACGTTCGTCTACATTTGAATTTACCTCAAGCCCCATTTCTTTTCCTGTAGTTCTGAGTATTTGCCAAAATCCTTTAGCTCCAGCAGGAGAGATCACATTTTCTAGACCACTTTCTATTACTGCCAAATACTTAAAGTCGTCGGGTACCCCCTCTTCTTTGAGAATACGCTCGATCAACGGAAAGTATTGATTACTTCTTTTGATCATCAACATCATATTGGATTGCCAATAGGTATTCACCAAAAGTTCTTTGTCCATGCGTTGGCGAAGATCCGCATCGTCCATGGTTACCGTTTCTCCAGCAAAAGTATATTCTTTGGCTATTTGGAGGGCATATACTTTATAAGGCTCTCCAAAGTCATAAGTTTTAAAAGCTGTTTTGTTTCCGATAATATTATTACTGAGAAGAACTCCTGCTCCGATCAGTAAAATAACGCTTATTGTAATTTTATTTATGTTTTTCATCCGATATAAATTTAGGACAATATTTTAGGTAACTCTGAATTGAACCACTGGTTTTGCACCAATATCATTGCATGAGTCCCATCCGTCAAGTTATGAAGATAAGGAGTTTTTATGACATTTTTAAAAGGAAAGACGGTGTCTTTTTTTCCATGGATATGAATAAGCTTAGGATCAAAAGATTTTTGCTTCCAATTTACAAGGGTATGAATTGCCCATTTCAAATAATTCGGGTCTCTTTCGGATAAGTATTTTTGATACAATTCTAATTTACGCTCTACTGAACTCCCAAAAACAAAAAGTGCTAAACTTTCTAGGTTTTGAATCCATTGAGTAGGTAAAAGTTTGTGTGCATTCGTTTTTTGTGACATCTTCATGGATAAGGAGAGTTCGATATTGGATTTAACACTCGAAACAATTACAACTTTGTAGCAATTAATGTGTTTGGCCATTTCTTGTACCAAAATTCCGCCAAAAGAAACCCCAAGTAAAATGGGATTTTGATGGTTAACGCGTTCGCACATCCGCAGTGCATAATCTTCGATAGGCTCATCCTCTTTTGGTGTAATCCACGATAAATGAACTACCTCAAAGAGATCCGTTAAATCAATAAATTCAAATATTCGAGGACTGGCTGCCATTCCTGGCATCAAATAAAGTCCTCTCTTTTTTTTTTCCTTAACAGGTTGTGGTTGCATTCTAAGTTGTTTAACAAATAATTCGTATCTTTGTATTCCGTTTCTTAAGATGGATATCCAAACCTATCTTTTTGAGATTTATTTAAAATCAAAAACAACGTTTGGTAGTATTTTAAACATAACTGAATCAATCACTATGAGTCATCTAATCCTCGAAAATAATGAATTTTTACGTCAATTTGAAGTTGTTGTAAACGGATCCATGGCGCGCATTGAATATGCAGAACAAGAACGAAAAATTTTCCTGACCAAGTTGATTGTTCCTGAGGAAATTGACACTACTATATTTAAAGACGAATTCATCAAAACGGTTCTTGATTCTGTTGCTGAGAAAAAATTAAGAGTGGTTCCAACCAGTCCAGAGATTGCTGTTTTTTTAAGAAAAAACAAGCACTACAAAGAACTTTTACCTGTAGGAATCAAGCTATAAACTGATTCGAACAAACCCTTCATCATCGATATATTTCAAGTTGACTTTGTGAAGTGAATTAATTAAACTGGGATTCCAAGGCGTTCTTACTTTAACATAATTATCGGTAAAACCGGTGATGTATCCTTTTTTGTTTTCTCCCTCAAAAAGAACTAATCGCTCTGATCCTAACTGAGATTCATAAAAATGATGTCTTTTTTTAACGGATAGCCCTCGTAACATTTTACTGCGTTTCGAACGGATGTGCTGGGGAACAACTTCGTTCATTTCGGAAGCCTCTGTATTTGGACGTTCGGAATATGAAAAAACATGTAAATACGAAATGTCTAGCTCAGCCAAAAATTTATAGGTTTTTAAAAACTCCTCGTCTGTTTCCCCTGGGAAACCAACAATTACATCTACCCCAATACAGGCATTGGGCATAACACTTTTTATTGCCTTTACCCGGTCAACATACAATCGGGATAAGTATCGTCTTCGCATCCTTTTTAAAATTAAATCGCTCCCACTTTGGAGAGGGACATGAAAATGAGGAACAAAAGAATTGCTTTTGCTCACAAACGAGATGGTTTCATCTTTAAGCAAGTTAGGTTCAATAGAAGAAATTCGGATTCGATTAATTCCTTCAACTTCATCCAAAGCTTTGACTAGATCTAAAAAAGTATGTTGATGTTTTTTGGTGCCAAAGTCCCCTTTTCCAAAGTCCCCAATATTGACTCCAGTTAAAACAATTTCTTTGATGTCTTGAGAGGCAATTTTCTTTGCATTGGCTATAACGTTTTCCAGTGAATCACTTCTCGATATTCCCCTCGCCAAAGGAATGGTACAATAAGTACATTTATAGTCACAACCGTCTTGGACTTTCAAAAAAGCTCGGGTTCGATCGCTGGTTGAAAAGCTACTTGTGTATTGAGTTACCGTATCAATTTCACAAGAATGAACAATACCGGTCTCTTTCTTGGTAAGGTCACTAAGATATTGTGTCAACTTAAATTTTTCTGAAGCTCCTAGCACCAAATCCACCCCTGCAACACCGGCCAATGCCTCAGGTTGCAATTGAGCATAACAACCGATAGCAGCTACAAATGCTTCTGGATTCTGACGCAATACTTTTGCTACCAATGTTTTGAACCGTTTGTCCGCATTTTCGGTAACCGAACAGGTATTGATCACATAGACATCTGCTGAAGACTCAAAAGGTACCCTACTATAATGTTCTTCCGAGAAATCTCTGGCAATTGATGCTGTCTCAGAAAAATTAAGTTTACACCCCAAGGTATGGAATGCAACAGAAGTTTTTTTGGCTTTAACAGCCTTATTGGTAATTAATGATTCCAAGATGTCTCTAAAAAAGGTTAATTTTGGGACAAATATACTACTTTGATTTTCAAGTTCAATATCAATTTACCGAAGCAATTATTCCAAAAATTCTTTCTTTGCCTGACAGTTCTAGTCCTAGGTTGTCAATCGGAAGTTAAAATCAACGACACTACTGTTTTTAGGTACAACGAATTTCGGAACATTACCTCCCTTGATCCTGCTTTTGCAAGGAATCCCCAAAACATATGGCCCATACAACAACTATTCAATGGCTTAGTTCAATTGGATGATTCACTAAAAATACGTCCCGAAATAGCAAAGTCATGGCAGATTAATGAAGATGGAACAGTATATACTTTTATACTTCGTGATGATGTCTACTTTCATAAATCCCAGGTTTTTGGTTCAAAACAAACGAGAACTGTTACTGCAGAAGACTTTGTGTTTAGTTTTGATCGCCTAAAAGACGAACAGACAGGTTCACCAGGGGGCTGGGTACTTCAAAATGTTAAAAATTATCACGCCACAGATACGCGTGTTTTACAAATTGAATTAAAACAGCCTTTCCCTGCTTTTTTAGGTTTACTAACCATGCGTTACTGCGCTGTTGTTCCAAAAGAGGGAATTACCTATTATAAGGATGATTTTAGATCCAATCCCATTGGAACTGGCCCGTTTAAATTTAAAAAATGGGAAGAAGATGTGAAATTAGTACTCCGCAAAAACGAACTCTATTTTGAATGTAATCAAAATGGAGAACAACTCCCTTACCTTGAAGCAATCTCCATAAGTTTTTTATCTGACATCCAAAGTGAATTCATGATGTTTATCCAAGGAAAATTTGATTTTTTAAATTCACTGGATACTTCTTACAAAGATGATTTACTAACCCCTTTGGGAGTCCTTCAAGAAAAATATAGTCAAGACATTAAAATGGAAAAAGGCCCTTATTTAAACACCGAATACATTGGCTTTTATTTGGATGCCAGCAACCGTGCAGTCAAATCCAAACAAATTAGAAAAGCGATGAATGTTGGTTTTGATCGAGAAAAAATGATCCTTTTCCTCAGAAATACCATTGGATTTCCAGCTTTTCAAGGATTCATTCCTAAGGGACTTCCTGGACATGGAAATGCAATTTTCAATGAATATAATCTGAGTTTGGCTCAAGAATTGGTTCAAGAATACGTAAAGGAATATGGTGAAAAACCAAAAATACGACTGGCTACAGATATAAATTATCTTGATATTTGTGAATATTTACAAAGGGCTTATCAAAATATTGGGATTGATATTGTCATAGACCTTATGCCAACAGCTACCTTAAGACAAGCCAAAAGCTCCGGGAATTTGGAAACTTTTCGAGCGAGTTGGATTGCAGATTATCCAGATGCCGAAAACTATTTATCTTTATTTTATTCAAAAAATTTCAGTCCAAGAGGACCCAATTACACTCATTTTTCAGAGGCAAAGTTTGACAAGCTCTATGAAGAAACTATGAAGATTTCAGATCCTGTAGATCGAATTATCCTATATAAAAAAATGGATGATTTATTGATGTCTTCATACCCTGTAATCCCACTGTACTATGACCAAGCCATTCGGTTTAAAAGAAAAAATATAAGCGGACTAGAAATGAATTCGATAAATCTTTTGAACCTCAAACGAGTTCAAAAGAAATAAATTTAGGGATCTCTTCTCCATACTGCCGACTGATCAAAAACTGCCTGAAGAATTTCTAAATCCAGTTCAGAAAGTTCTACCCCTTTGCGTTTCATCATCGCACTATTTGCTTCCATTGCTTTTGAAAAAGCATAGGTTTTGAGGCCTTGTGCTCCTCCATAACTATAACTAGGGATGAAAGTTCTTGGAAACCCTGTTCCAAAAATATTCGTATTGACACCAATCACTGTAGCTGTATTGAACATGGAATGAATCCCACAACGACTGAAATCCCCCATAAGAAGACCACAAAACTGCAATTCAGATTTTGCGAAATTTTTGGAGGAATAATTCCATATTCGAACTTTGCTGTAATTGTTTTTTAGGTTCGAAGCGTCAGTGGCTGATCCGATATTGCACCACTCACCAATTACTGCATTTCCCAGAAACCCATCATGCCCTTTATTTGAATTCCCCATAAACAAAACATTACTGAGTTCCCCGCCTATCTTAGATCCTGGACCAATGGTTGTTCCTCCATAAATCTTTGTTCCCATTTTTATTTTCACCTCATCACATAAAGCAATTGGACCTCTGAGCATGGCACCTTCCATAACTTCAGTGTTTTTTCCAATATATATTGGGCCATCAGTCGCGTTGAGGATGGCACAAGAAAGTTTTGCTCCCGGTTCAATGAAAATTCGTTCAGGACAAATAAGACGATTACTACTATCCGCTATAATTTGATTTCTCTTTCCTTGAGTAAGTCGTTCAAAATCCAATTCTAGTACTTCTGCATTTTTTGAAAATAAATCAGAACTTGTTTTGATATGGAGTGGATCGGATTCAACCTCAACCTGAAAAAAATCATCCATACCTTTAGGCAGCTCATGTTTTTCTGTGTAAAAAGCAATAGGATTATTTTCAAAAACCAATACCTGATTGGGTTTGAGTTTTTCTATTTGACTTACCAAAACTTCTGTTGGAACATAACTCGCATTGATGAAATAATTGAGTTCAGAAGTATGTATGGGATATTTTTTGGATAAATAATCTTGAGTAGCATAGGAACAACTTTTCTTTAGAAAAGCTTCCCATTTTTCTCTTAAGGTATTAATACCAATTCTAAGTTCTGCAACAGGCCTTATGTAGGTAAATGGAAGTAAGTTCAAACGCTCAGGACCATCAAAAAGAATAGTGTTTTTTTGTTGTGACATAAAATATTTTTAACATTTGGGTATTGAAGTATCTGCTTTAAATTTAATGCTTTTTTTCAGGACTTAATCCTTGTGAAAAAACAAAAAAAGCTGCCTGTGAGAACAGGCAGCTTTTGATAACATTATTGGTTTTTTTTATTTCTTAAACTTAGAATATTTGTTTTTAAACTTGTCAATTCTACCTGCTGTATCAACTAGTTTAGTTTTTCCTGTGTAGTATGGGTGTGATGTTCTTGAAATTTCAAGTTTTACCAATGGATATTCTACTCCATCTACTTCTAAAGTCTCTTTGGTATTAACAGTTGACTTGGTTAAAAAGACATCATCATTAGACATGTCTTTGAAAGCTACTAGTCTATAATTATCTGGGTGTATACCTGGTTTCATAAATTTATTTTTAAAACGTGTGCAAATGTAATTGTTTTTTCTAAATTTATCCAATATTAACCGATAAATAATTTAATCTTTTTACTATGGAAAATGAAAACCTAGAAATCAAAAAGTACATCTTAACCTATGGGGGTTTACTGGGGGGGATATCTATTGTCTTTGGATTAATGCTCTTTTTTTTAGACATGCATTATCAACAAGAAACCAGTGTTACTGTTGTTAATGTTATTATTTCTGTTGGTGTTATTGGGATTGCGCAATTTACCTATCGAAAAGACAATGAGGGATTCATGTCTCTGGGTCAAGGAATAAAAATTGGTTTAGGAGCATCGGCTATCAATGGTATTATGGGCGTTTTGTATTTCCTTCTTTTGTCTAATGTTCTTGATCCCGAAATGATGAATAAGGCACTTGAAATGGGAATGAATCAATTCATGGATCAAAATCCTGAAGCAAGTGAAGAAATGATAGATCAAGTAAGATCGATGCAAGAAAAGTTTTCTGGACCAATCATGACCAGTAGTTTTATTTTGATTTTTAGTCTCTTTTTTGGATTAATATTCTCTCTGATCACAGGTCTTATCCTCAAACGTAATCGACCAGAATAAGCTTATAATTTTGTAGCTTTGTAAAGCAAAACAAGCTATGAATTTATCCATCATCATCCCGCTTCTCAATGAAGCAGAATCCTTACCTGTGTTACATCAGTGGATTCTTGACGAATTGACTCCAACTTCTCTAAGTTTTGAAATTCTGTTTATAGATGACGGAAGCACTGATGCTTCATGGGAAGAAATCGAAAAATTACATGAATCTCACAGCAACACTTATGGGATTCGTTTTTCGAAGAACTTTGGAAAATCCCAAGCCCTTCATGCTGGGTTTGCAGAGGCTACTGGAGAGGTTATCATAACACTTGATGCAGATCTTCAGGACGCACCAAGTGAAATTCCAAATTTGTACAACCGAATTCGAAAAGAAAATTTGGATTTAATTTCGGGTTGGAAAAAGAAACGATACGATTCCTTGTTTTTAAAAAACATTCCTTCAAAATTATTTAATTGGGCAGCAAGACGAAGTTCTGGGATTTATTTACACGACTTCAACTGTGGTATTAAGGCTTACAAAAAGGAGGTCATCAAAACCATTCAAGTTTTTGGTGAGATGCATCGATATATTCCTGTTTTGGCTGCACATGCAGGGTTTGACAAAATAGGAGAGCAAATTGTTCAACATCAAGCCCGAAAATATGGAGTTACCAAATTTGGCTGGATCCGATTTGTGAATGGTTTTCTTGATCTTCTGACCCTTCGTTTTTTAAATAAATTTGGGAAGCGACCGATGCATTTTTTTGGTTTTTGGGGCTCCGTTATGTTTTTTATCGGTTTTAGCGTCGCATTTTATCTAGGAATTGACAAATTATTCCTCAACCCGGGGGGCCGATTAATTGCAGAATTACCGGAGTTTTATATCGCTCTAACTACTATGGTTTTGGGAACTCAATTTTTTGTTGCTGGTTTTCTGGGTGAACTTTGGATTTTACAACAAAAAAACAATAAACGTTACACCATTAAGAAAAAACTGAAAAAAGTTGAATAATTCAAAAGACATAGCAACTTTATGGCTAGAGCCTCCTTTTGATGTTGAAACACAAAAAAAAGTATCTAAACTCTTCAAAAACCCCTCAGAACTTGAAGATGCCTTTTATAAAAATTTGGAGTTTGGAACCGGAGGCATCCGAGGGATTATGGGTGTAGGTACAAATCGTATAAACAAATACACTTTAGGGAAAAGTTCGCAGGGTCTTTCGAAGTACCTGAAAAAAAAATTTCCCAATGAAAAGATCAAAGTAGTTATTGCTTATGATTGCCGGCATAACAGCAAAACTCTTGCAAAAAAAGTTGCTGCTGTTTTTTCTGCCAATGAAATTGATGTATTTCTTTTTTCAGATCTCCGCCCCACTCCAGAATTGTCTTTTGCAGTTCGATACCTAAATGCGCATTGTGGTATTGTATTGACTGCCTCGCACAACCCACCAGAGTACAATGGATACAAAGTATATTGGAAAGATGGTGGACAAATAGTTTCCCCTAATGATTACAAAATCATACAACAGATTGAGCAAACAACTTATGGTGAAATATGTTTTGAAGCAGATCAATCAAAGATTCATCTGATCGACAAAGAAATTGATGAAGCATTTTGTGCAAAAGCAATTGAAATAAGCAGCTGCCCTCAAAAGGTTAAAGATGATTTTTTTACAGTTTTCACTTCACTTCATGGAACAGCAATAACCTTAATGCCTAAGGTATTCAAAGCAGCGGGATATTCCCAATTTCATAGCATTAAAGAACAAGAAAAACCAGACGGAAATTTTCCAACAGTAAAGTCGCCCAATCCCGAGGACCCTGAATCATTTGAACTCGGCTTGAAAAAAGCTAAAGAACTGAACGCTGACTTAGTTGTGGTGACTGACCCCGATGCGGATCGATTTGGTATTGCCGTACTAAATTTAGATGGGCATTTTGAGAAGCTTAACGGCAATCAAACCATGATTGTATTAACTCGTTACTTATTAGAAAACCATCCTCAGGCTTTATCAGCTAAACACTTCATTGGCTCTACGGTGGTTTCATCACCTATTATGCAGAAAATAGCGGATCATTTTGGAGTTGAATGTAAGTTGGGGCTTACAGGGTTTAAATGGATTGCCAAAATGGTTGAAGACTTTCCGAATCAAACTTTTGTTGGAGGTGGTGAAGAAAGTTTTGGGTATATGGTTGGAGATCAAGTGCGTGATAAAGATGCAATTACCTCTGCTCTACTCGCCACTGAAATTGCTGCAGTTCAAAAAAATAGAGGAAGTTCGTTGTATGAATACCTCATCGAAAGCTATCAGCTCTTTGGACTTTATCATGAAGAACTTATTTCCTTAACCAAAACTGGAAAATCTGGATTTGAAGAAATTCAAAAAATAATGGGTGACTTTAGATCCAATCCACCCAAGTCAATTGGAGGGATTGAGGTAATTAAAATTGAGGACTTTGAAAAACAATTTAGCTTTTTAAAAGACGGAACAAAAGAAGACTTAAAATTCCCAAAATCGAATCTTGTTCGTTTTATTTTGAAAGATAATTCTCAAATTGCTGTTAGGCCAAGTGGTACAGAACCCAAAATAAAATTCTACTTTAGCGTAAACACAACTTTTCAAAAGAAAGAAAATTATACTGATTTAAAAAAAACAATGGAACTCCAATGTCAAAAACTAATTCAAAGCCTGGGCATCTAAATGAAATCCTTTAAAAAAATATTACTCTTTGCTATTCCTTACAAGCAATATGCCTTTCTTAACATCATATTCAATGCGCTGTATGCACTTTTTAGTGCGCTTTCTTTTGTTTCGCTTATCCCCATGCTCAATGTGCTGTTTGGTCAAACTCCCAAGGTTGACACAAAACCGGTTTACAAGGGTATTAGTCATCTAAAATCGTTTGTTACAGATTCCATAAATTATAAAATTGGGGAAACTTTAGAAAATGATCCCCTTGTAGCCCTAATTTTTGCGATTGCGCTGATCTTAGTTTTATTTTTTTTGAAAAATTTATTCAACTATTTGGCTATGTTTTTCATAACTTTTTTGCGTAATGGTATTTTAAAAGATCTTCGAAATTCTTTGTATTTAAAAATACTATCCCAACCGGTATCTTATTTTACAGAAAAGAAAAAAGGAGATACCCTTGCCCGAATTACTTCAGATGTATTAGAAATTCAGCATTCCTTCCTATCCATAATGGAATTAATTGTGAGAGAACCGTTTACCATCATTTTCACCCTTGCAGTAATGTTTAGCTTGAATGTTAAATTATCCATATTTGTGCTTACATTTATACCAGTTTCTGGGATTATTATTTCCTCAATTGGTAAAACTTTAAAAAAGCATTCTCAAAATGTTCAGCAAGAACAAGGGGAATTTTTATCCATCGTAGAAGAGTCTTTAGGTGGGTTGAACATCATCAAAGCATTTAATGCAGAAGGCTTATTTACCTCAAAATTCTTTCGATCAACCGCACAATTTTTTGGCTTTTCCAATAAACTTTTAAATCGACAAAATCTAGCATCACCTTTGAGTGAATTTATGGGAATTGGAGTTATTGGTGGCTTATTGTGGTTTGGGGGATCAATGGTGTTGATCGAAGAAACCCTGAGCGGAACAGTTTTTTTGGCTTTTATGACTTTGGCTTATAACATTCTTACTCCAGCTAAAGCAATTAGCAAAGCTTCTTATGCAATAAAAAAGGGAAATGCTGCTGCTGAACGAGTTTTGGAGATTTTAGATGCTTCTAACGAACTTGTAGATCACCCAAATGCAAAAAATATCAATGATTTTAATAAAGAAATTCATTTTAATAAAATTGGATTTAAATACGACACTAAACTTGTTTTAGACCAATTCTCTCTGTGCCTAAAAAAGGGAGAAACAATAGCACTTGTAGGGCAATCTGGGAGTGGAAAAACAACTGTTGCCAATTTGTTGAATCGTTTTTATGATGTACAAGAAGGAAGCATTTCCATTGATGGAAATGACCTTAAAGAAATCAAAACACATTCGCTTAGAAAACTGATTGGAATTGTTACCCAAGACTCAATTTTATTTAATGATACCGTTCAAAACAATTTACGGATAGGAAATCCAGAAGCAACAGATCAACAAGTTATAGAGGCAGCAAAAATAGCGAATGCACACTCCTTTATTTTGAATCTTCCCCATAGCTATGAAACTAACATTGGAGATCAAGGAAATAAGTTATCTGGCGGTCAAAAGCAGCGTCTTTCCATAGCCCGAGCTGTTCTCAAAAACCCTCCTATCATGGTGTTGGATGAGGCAACATCTGCCTTGGATACAGAATCTGAAAAATTAGTTCAAGAGGCCTTAGAAAATTTGATGAGTAATCGAACTTCTTTGGTCATAGCTCATCGTCTTTCTACCATTCAAAAAGCTGATAAAATTGTGGTAATGCAAGAGGGAAAAATAATTGAAATTGGAACTCATACTGAATTGATTGATAATGAAAGTACTTACAAGAAATTAGTTGAAATGCAATCCATATAATTGCAAAAACACTTGTTAAAATTCAAGTTAAATGAAAAATAATAAGGACATCATTATTTAATCTTTACACTTATTATGTGTAATCATCATTCTTCTAGTAATTTTCTGGAATCCCTTATTCGATAGTTTTGTCGAATGGAAAAAAGAGCTATAAAAACTTTTGAAATAGGGATTGACTCAGATCCTCCTACAGGAAAAAGGTGTGGTTTAAACTATTTTGTACTTTTAGAGTCTAAGTATTAAAATAAAATATTGGAAGATCACTCTCTTTTAGTAGATGCACTAAAAAACCCTAAAACTAAAGAAGAAGGGTTCAAGGCTTTGGTAAAAGAATTTCATCAACCTTTGTATTGGCATATTCGAAAAATTGTACTTGATCATGAAGATGCTGATGATGTGCTTCAAAACACTTATGTTAAGATTTTTAAGAACATTAAAAAATTTAGAGGAGAAAGCAAGCTTTTTAGTTGGATGTATCGAATTGCGACTAATGAATCTTTAAGTTTTATAAAAGAGAAGTCAAAAAAAATGGGGTATTCAATTAACGAATACAACGAGCATCAAATCAACGAACTCCATGCAGATGCGTATTTTGAAGGGGATAAAATTGCCATAAAACTTCAACAAGCTATTACCAAACTTCCCCAAAAACAGCGCTTGATTTTTAACCTTAAATATTATGAAGAGCTGAAATATGAAGAAATATCAGAAATTCTTGAAACTAGTGTTGGCGGTCTGAAAGCTTCCTATCACCACGCTGTTAAAAAAATAAAAAATGAACTTGAAGGACAATAAAGTACCACATGGATTTAAAGTTCCTGAAAATTACTTTCAGAGGACAGAGGAATTGAAGGAAAACCTGAAATTGATTTCGGAGGTTAAATCTAATTTTGAAGTTCCAAAGGAATATTTTGCAACTTCAGAAATGCGTTTGCTTCGAATTCCATATGAAAAATCGAAAATAAAAATAATTCATATAATCCCATACGCAGTAGCAATTGCCGCCTGTTTTACTCTGTTTTTCTCAATAAGCTATTCTTCTACGGAATTGAATACTGATGCAGCTTTAGATCGTTACTTCGAAGAGCAACAAAGTCCCTTAACAAGCTTTGAATTGTTTGATCTGAATATTTCAGAAAGTTTTGAATTTGAAACAATTGCTTTTGAAAATATGAAAGCGGAAACAATTTTTGAATTACAACAAGCCTATGATCCAAACTTTTACTTATTATATGAAGACTATGAAGATTAAAAATTCAATCCTTTGTTTATTATTTCTGATTCTCAGTTCATCTTTATGGGGACAGGATAAAAATAAAAAAATGAGCTACGAACGATTAAAATCGTTGAAAATTAATTTTATCCTTGAACAATTAGACTTGACCACAGAGCAAGAAACATTTGTTTGGCGTGCTTTTGATCAATATGAAATAGATATGCGAAAAAAGTATTATAAAAAAATGAAGGGAATTCGCCACAACACCTTCAAGAAAATTGATGAACTCACCGAAGCAGAAGCTTCTGAAGTAATTGATTCCATTAACTATTTTAAAAGCCAAAAAGAGGTTCTCTATAAAAAATTTAACGATACTTTAGAAACTAAATTAACCGCTAAACAAGTTTTAAGAATTCATATTGCTGAAGAAAAATTTCATCGGAAAATGGTTCATGGATCAAGAAATAAAAAAAACATCCCTTAAAATTAGATTAAGCTCAGGTGTCTGGCGTAAATTCGCGTTCTAATGAAAAGATTACATCGGAATACTGCCCAAGGAATCGTTGATGCACTATCAAACATATTTTATAAATACGGAAGAGCTACTCGAGTTTTAGAAAAGATAAATCTTGCAAACCCCAAATGGGGAGCTCGCGACCGCAACAATGTTCATCTGGCAACTTATGAAATCATCAGATGGAAGAATTACTACTGTTTTTTATCGGGTACTGATAGTAACTTGACTGATGTACCAAAACTCTGGAAGCTACTAGGAACCTGGTTGGTTGTAAATTCAATCGAACTACCCAATTGGGAGGAGTTCACTGACATAGATGTTAAACAAATACAAGCCAATCAAAAAGAAAAAGTTACTTCTGAAATTTCAAAATCAATTCCAAACTGGCTCCATGAAAGAGGTAAAAAAGAACTCTCTGAAAAATGGGATGATGAACTTGAAGCTCTAAACTTGCAAGCAAAATTGATCCTTAGAGTCAATAGAATTGTGGTTTCACCAAAAAAACTTCAACAAGAATTACTGGATAAGTACCAAATTGAAGCCGAGTTCATCAAAGGATATGAAGATGCTTTGTTATTACAAAAAAGAAAAAATCTTCGGAAGAACGCTTTGTACCTTAAAGGATGCTTTGAAATACAAGATGCCAATTCACAAAAAATAGCTCCTTTTGTAGAAGTAAAACCAGGAATGAAGGTAATTGATGGATGTGCGGGAGCCGGAGGGAAAACCCTTCATTTGGCTTCTTTAATGCGAAATAGGGGAGAAATTATTGCTTTGGACATCGAAAAAAATAAAATCAAAGAATTGTCCAAACGAGCTCGAAGAAATAATGTTAAATGCATTACAAACAGTTGGGTCGGTGACGCGGAATACAAAAAGTCTCTGACCCGATGGGCAGATCGGGTTCTGATTGATGCTCCATGCAGTGGTCTAGGTACTTTAAAACGAAATCCTGAATTGAAATGGAAACTAAATCATGAGAGTATTTTAGAGGTTATCAGACTTCAACGAGAAATACTCTTAGAACAATCCAAATGGGTTAAAGAGGGCGGGAAACTTATCTATGCAACCTGTTCCGTACTAGCCAGTGAAAACCAAAGTCAAATCCAATGGTTTTTAAACCAAGATGAAGGAGCAGATTTTAGCATAGAAAAAGAAGAGGTTCTCTATGCTCATAAAACTGGATTCGATGGTTTTTATGCCGCTCGATTGGTTCGAAATGTTTGTGGATAACATTGGGAAAACTGGACAAAAAAGCTCAAGAATTCAGAGGGTCTCTTGTATAAAATTATCGTAAATTTACGGCTTAGAAATACATACTGTTTATGATCTACTTTTTTGGCCTACCGCAAGAAAACATTTTTGCCGTCGAAACAAAAAAAAGCCTTTCCGCTGAAGCAAAACAAAAGTTACAATGGTTATTCGGTGACCTCCCTAGTATCGATCCAAAAAATCTTTCTGGAAGTTTCTTTGGACCGCGTGCTACAATGATTACACCCTGGAGTACGAATGCCGTTGAGATCACACAAAACATGGGGATCGAAGGTATTTCTCGAATCGAAAAATACACCCCTGAGGCCAAATCGAATGTGATTGACTACATGTTAGTTCAAAATTTTAAAGGTTTAAATGATCAAATATTCGAAACCGAAATAACTCCAGAAAAGGTAAATCTAATTGATAATATTGCTGAATTTAACACCAAAGAAGGTTTAGCTTTAAATGAGGATGAGGTTGATTATCTTGAAGCATTATCAAAACAATTGAAACGCCAACTAACCGATTCGGAGGTCTTTGGATTCTCTCAAGTTAATTCTGAACATTGTAGACATAAAATTTTTAATGGTACTTTTATAATAGACCAACAAGAAAAAGATCAAAGTCTTTTTCAGATGATCAAAGAAACATCAAAACAAAACCCAAACACCATTGTTTCAGCCTACAAAGATAATGTAGCTTTTATTGAAGGTCCAATTATTGAACAGTTTGCTCCCAAAAAAGGAGATGGTCCCAGTTCTTATGAAAAAAAATCAATAGAAAGTGTTCTTTCTCTAAAAGCAGAAACGCACAACTTCCCAACTACGGTAGAGCCTTTTAATGGGGCTGCGACGGGATCGGGTGGTGAAATTAGAGATAGACTTGCTGGTGGAAAAGGGTCTTTACCTCTTGCAGGTACAGCAGTTTATATGACTCCTTACTCTCGAGTATCCAAAGATAATTCATGGGAGAATGGATTTCCAAAACGCGAATGGTTGTATCAAACTCCTGTTGAGATCTTAATCAAAGCTTCTAATGGAGCTTCAGATTTTGGAAATAAATTTGGCCAGCCCTTAATTGCTGGCTCTGTTTTAACATTTGAACACCAAGAAGGAAATCATAAACTTGGATATGATAAAGTCATCATGCAGGCGGGAGGAATTGGGTTTGGAAAAAAAGATCAAGCTCAAAAAGACACTCCCTCAAAAGGAGATCGCATCATAATTCTAGGTGGAGATAATTACAGAATTGGAATGGGTGGTGCGGCAGTTTCCTCAGCAAATACTGGAGCTTTTGGAAATTCGATCGAACTTAATGCCATACAGCGTTCAAATCCCGAAATGCAAAAAAGAGTTGCTAATGCGATTCGAGCTTTAGTTGAAAGTGCCCACAACCCCATCATCTCAATTCATGATCATGGTGCTGGTGGTCATCTAAACTGTTTATCTGAACTCGTTGAAGAAACAGGAGGTGCAATTGAAATAGACAAACTTCCATTAGGAGACCCTACTCTATCCGCTAAAGAGATCATTGGAAATGAGTCTCAAGAACGTATGGGTTTGATCTTGTCAGAAAAAGATGCTCATATTCTTGAAAAAATAGCCTCTCGAGAGCGGGCTCCATTTTATGATGTAGGGGTTGTTACCGATGACAAACATTTTTCTTTTTATTCTGAAAAATCAAATGAAACCCCAATTGACCTTGATTTAAGTGCTCTTTTTGGTAGTTCTCCTAAAACTTTGATGAATGATCACTCAGCTAAAATTTTGTATGAAGAAATAAATTACACCGAATCTGACCTTAGTGAATACCTCGATCAGGTTTTACAAATTGAAGCAGTCGCATGTAAAGATTGGCTAACCAATAAAGTAGATCGATGTGTTACAGGTCGTGTTGCTCAACAACAATGTGTTGGCGAACTTCAACTGCCTTTAAGTAATTGTGGGGTAATGTCACTCGATTACACAGGCACCAATGGAATTGCAACCTCATTAGGTCACTCGCCTTTAACTGGGCTTATTGACCCCAAAAAGGGAAGTGTAAATGGAATTGCAGAATCTCTCACAAATTTGGTTTGGGCACCTTTAGAAAAGGGATTAAAATCTGTTTCTCTATCTGCAAATTGGATGTGGCCTTGTAATAATCCAGGGGAAGATGCTCGATTATACGAAGCTGTCGAGGCTTGTTCAGAATTTGCAATTGCTTTAGGAATCAATATTCCAACTGGAAAAGATTCTCTTTCCATGAAACAAAAATACAAGGATCAAGAAGTAAAAGCACCTGGAACAGTTATCATCTCTGCAGCAGCACAATGTAAAGACGTCACCAACATCATTACCCCAGTTTTAAAAACAACAGGAGGAAATCTTTATTACCTCGATTTATCTCAAGATGAATTTCATCTGGGAGGTTCATCATTTGCTCAAACACAGAATGCAATTGGAAATCAAGCTCCAACAGTAAAAGACGCTCCGTATTTTGTAAAAGCATTCAATAAGATTCAAGAATTGATTCAAAACAATATTATTAGTTCTGGACACGATATTGGATCTGGCGGGTTGATTACTTCTCTTCTTGAACTGTGTTTTCCCAGCCTTAATATCGGTCTTGATCTCGATTTTAGTACCCTTGGAGAAAAGGATATCATACGGGTTTTATTTTCTGAAAAAACTGGAGTTCTACTTCAATCCACCGAAGACCTAGCAGCACATTTTGATGCAAAGGGTATTGTTTGTAGAAAAATTGGAAGTGTCCGTACTGATTCAAAAGTTACTCTAAAAAACTATGATTTAAAGTTTGAATTTTCAGTAGATCAATTACGAAAAACTTGGAATAAAACTTCTGCACTTTTAGATGCAGAACAAACTGAAAAATCTTGTTCGGCTGATCGATCCAAGAACCTAGATAAACTTCCTCTTCAATTTAAATTTCCAAAAGATTTTAACGGGAAATTAAATGCTATTCCTAAATCAAAAATTAAGGCTGCAGTTATTCGCGAAAAAGGAAGTAATTCTGAAAGAGAGATGGCCTACGCGATGCAGCTTGCTGGTTTTGATGTTCGAGATGTTCATATGACTGATCTTATCGAAGGAAGAGAAACCTTAGAAGACCTCAACTTTATTGTTGCAGTTGGAGGTTTTTCAAATTCTGATGTATTGGGTTCTGCAAAAGGATGGGCAGGTGCTTTCAAATACAACGAAAAAGCAAAAAAATCATTATATAATTTTTTTGCAAGACCCAACACTCTTTCTTTGGGAGTATGCAACGGGTGTCAACTTTTTGTTGAACTGGGATTAATCAATCCAAAGCATTCGGTTAAACCTAAAATGCTTCATAATAAATCCGGTAAATTCGAATGTGTCTTTTCGACAGTAACGATTAGTGACAGTAGTTCTGTTTTACTTAAAGGTCTAGAAGGAACCACACTTGGAGTTTGGTCTGCTCATGCAGAAGGTAGATTCTTTCTTCCAGAGGCAGAGTCAAATTATCAAATTCCTGGGAAATACAGTTATGCAGAATACCCAGCAAATCCAAATGGTTCGGACTACAATACTGCCATGCTTTGTAGTGAAGATGGAAGACATTTGGCTATGATGCCACACCTTGAACGTTCAACATTTCCATGGAATTGGGGACATTATGCCAAGGGTAGAACAGATGAAGTTTCTCCATGGATAATTGCTTTTGAAAATGCTTATAAATGGCTAATTCCATAAAAGATTATTTACTTAATCTAGGATTAGATTTACATATACTTTTATAGTTCAAAAATATTTGGGTACATTTAGTAACTAAATTATTAAAATGAAACCAACAAAGCTTTTTGAGTTTATTGAAATTCAAAGAAATAAAACACCACTAGAAAAGTCTGTAACTACAAAATACAATGGGGAATGGCAAAGCCTTTCAACCGAAGACTTTTATCAAAAAGTACAACAAGTAAGCCGTTCTTTAGTCAAATTAGGAGTTAAAAAAGGGGATAAAATTGCTTTGATATCAACCAATAATAGAACCGAATGGTGTATTATGGATTTGGGCATTTTACAGCTTGGAGCTGTTACTGTACCTATTTACCCAACGATTACTGGTCCTGAATATCAATATGTATTGAATCATTCAGAGAGTCAATATTGTTTTATTTCAGATGCTGAAATTCTAGAAAAGTTAAACACTGTAAGAAAAGACATTTCAAAATTGAAAGAGGTTTATTCTTTTGATTCTATTCCGAATTGCTCTTCTTGGACTTCGCTTTTAAGTGAAGAAGAAGATTCAAAAACAAAGGAACTTGTTGAAGCTGCTAAAGCAGCTGTTGATCCAGAAGATTTAGCTACTATCATTTATACTTCTGGAACAACAGGAGTTCCAAAAGGAGTTATGCTTAACCACCACAACATCGTTTCCAATGTACTTTCTAGTTCAAAAAGATTGCCCCTTGATATTGGAAAAACACATGCGTTGAGTTTTTTACCAGTTTGTCACATCTATGAACGGGTTATTCTCTACATCTATTACTATAAAGGTATTGGTATTTATTTTGCAGAATCTGTCGAAAAGATATCAGAAAATCTTCAAGAAGTACAACCTTACTTTATGACTGCCGTACCTAGACTATTAGAAAAGGTTTACGATAAAATATACGCTAAAGGAGCTGAATTGGACGGTATTAAGAAAAAACTGTTTTACTGGGCTGTCGACTTGGGACTGCGGTATGAACCTTATGGAGCCAATGGATTTCTTTATGAATTGAAATTAAAAATAGCTCGAAAGTTAATTTTTTCAAAATGGAAAGCAGCCTTAGGAGGTAATTTACACACCATCAGTTCTGGAAGTGCAGCACTCCAACCTCGTTTAGCTCGAGTTTTCAGTGCAGCTGGAATAACCATTTCAGAAGGTTACGGTTTGACCGAAACAGCACCTGTTTTGACGGTAAGTGACATCAACAACAAAGGCCTAAAATTTGGTTGTGTTGGAAAACCTATTGATGGTGTTGAAATCAAAATAGCCGAAGACGGTGAAATCTTATGTAAAGGGCCCAACGTTATGCAGGGATACTACAAAGATGAAAAGAAAACTGCTGAAGTTATTCAAAATGGGTATTTTCATACAGGAGATATTGGAGAAATAGATGCAGATGGTTTTCTAAAAATAACCGATCGAAAAAAACAGTTATTCAAAACTTCGGGAGGAAAATATATCGCCCCTCAGTTGATTGAAAACAAAATGAAACAGTCTCTTTTTATTGAACAAATTATGGTCATAGGTGAAGGTCAAAAAATGCCAGCAGCATTAATTCAACCAGCTTTTGAATACATTGCTACATGGATTGAAGACCAAAATCTCAATATCGATTCTTCACCCAAAGCCATTTGTTCTTGTCAAGAGGTAAAAGATGCAATTCAGAAAGATATCGACGAGTATAATCCTACATTTGGAAAATGGGAACAAGTCAAGAAATTTGAACTTACTCCTGAATTGTGGAGCATCGAACTCGGACACCTCACTCCTACCATGAAAGTTAAAAGAAAGGCTGTCAAAGAGAGATACAAAGCTTTATTCGATAAAATTTATCAATAACGTAAACCCCTCATAATGAGGGGTTTGTTTTTACTTATATACTATGCACGCATAATTATGCAAGCATAATTATGCGTGCATAGTTTTTTTACCTATCTTTGATTAATTCAAAAAATATAGAGTGAAACAGGTTACCATAGAATATGCATTAAGAACCACTTGGCAGTTGATTACGAACATGTACAATGAAAAAGCCGCGGAGTATGACTCAACCATGTCAATGGGTTTTACACTACTTTCTATTGATGCTGAAGGAACACCATCTACTGCATTGGGGCCAAAAATGGGAATGGAACCTACAAGCCTTTCTAGAATCTTAAACACCATGGAAGAACGGGCTTACATTACCAGAAAACCCAATCCAAATGATGGTCGTGGTGTCTTAATTTATTTAACCGAGCAAGGCAAAGAAAAAAGAGACCTTTCAAAAAAAACAGTTCTTGATTTTAATAATTCTATTCTAAATCATGTTGATGAAAAAAAAATGAAACATTTTTTTGAAGTGATCGATTTTATTAAAGCCGAGGTTGAAAAAGAGGAATTAATACATATTAAATAATATCAATCCAAATGGAAGAAACAAAAATCAATACACAAGGAGGAGACTTTGTTGTTAAAGAAACAGAAGCAAAAAAAATTTTTACTCCAGAAGATTTTAGTGAAGAACAACTCATGATGAAAGAGTCAGTTCAAGAATTTGTGAATAGAGACATCATCCCAAACAGAGAACGTTTTGAACAAAAAGATTATGATTTAACTCGTGAGATGATGGCCAAAGCGGGAAGTCTTGGTTTTTTGGGAGTGGCTGTTCCCGAGGAGTACAATGGATTGGGGATGCCCTTTACATCAACAATGTTGGTTTGTGATTATATTTCAGGCGCCAATGGATCTTTTTCAACTGCTTTTGGGGCACACACTGGTATCGGTACAATGCCCATTACACTATACGGAAATGAGGAACAAAAACAGAAATATGTATCTAAACTGGCTACTGGCGAATGGTTTGGGGCCTATTGTTTAACTGAACCCGGTGCAGGTTCAGATGCAAATTCTGGAAAAACAAAAGCGGTTATGTCTGAAGACGGAACACATTACAAAATTACAGGTCAAAAAATGTGGATTTCTAATGCTGGATTTGCGGATATATTCATTGTTTTTGCCCGTATTGAAGATGACAGAAACATAACAGGATTTATTGTTCCCAAAGACTTAGAAAATGGTATTACATTAGGAGATGAAGAAAAAAAGCTTGGTATTAAAGCTTCATCTACGCGTCAAGTTTTCTTCAACGACACCATTGTCCCTGTTGAAAATATGCTTGCTGGAAGAGGAGACGGTTTTAAAATCGGTATGAATGCTCTTAATGTAGGTCGTATAAAACTAGCAGCTGCTTGTCTCGAGGCACAGAGAAATACCACAAGTTTAGCTGTTCAATACGCTACAGAGCGTGTTCAATTTAAAACCCCTATTGCACAATTCGGTGCAATTCAACTGAAACTTGCCAATATGGCAACTAACACCTATGCTAGCGAATCAGCGAGCTACAGAGCTGCTTACAATATTGAAGAAAAAATTACCCAGCTCCTAGAAAATGGTCTTTCTCATCAAGAGGCTGAACTCAAGGGAGTTGAAGAATTTGCAATTGAGTGTTCTATCTTAAAGGTTTCTGTTTCTGAAAAAGCCCAAAGCTGTACCGATGAAGGAATTCAAATTTTTGGAGGTATGGGCTTTTCAGCAGATGCACCTATGGAAATGGCATGGCGTGATGCTCGGATTGGAAGAATTTATGAAGGAACAAATGAAATCAATCGATTGCTTTCAATAGGAATGCTCTTGAAAAAAGCATTTAAAGGTGAAATTGATTTGATGGGACCAGCAACTGCTGTTGGTCAAGAATTAATGCAAGGAATTCAAAAGGCTGAAATCTCCAATGAAGTTTTGGCTGAAGAAAAGCAATTGGTCAAAAATCTTAAAAAAGTACTTTTGATGATCACAGGATCAGCGGTTCAAAAGTTTGGGCCAAAGTTTGATACTGAACAGCAAATTATTCTTGCCCTTTCAGATATTCTAATAGAGATTTATATTGCGGAATCTACTATTCTTAGAACCGAAAAAAACTGTGCTCGATTTGGTATCGATACTCAAAAAAATCAAATAGAAATGACTCAATTATATTTATTTGATGCTATTGAGAAGATTAATGCTAAAGGAAAGGAAGCTATTATTTCTTTTGCTGAGGGGGTAGAGTTGAAAGGTATGCTAGCTGGTTTAAAGCAATACACGAAATACCAAAATTACCCAAACATCGTTGACCTTAGAAGAAGCATTGCTGCAAAGGTTATCGAAGAAAATAAATATCCGTTTTAATTTTAGATTATATTTTGTTTTGTTTTAAAAAACCTACAATCCTGATTGTAGGTTTTTTTATATTTTAGTAGATACATTAACAACAATTTCTATGATTATACTAAAAAAAATAGGTTTTCTTAATCTTGTATTTACGCTAATTATATTCTGCTTCAATAATTCAATTCAGTCTCAAACCGAACAAGACTTTTACACTATTATTGATGATGTTTCATCCAAACGAATAGAACAGGATATCACTACATTATCTAACTTTGGAACTCGACATACCTTGAGCGATACATTATCAGAAAACAGGGGGATTGGAGCAGCTCGAAGATGGATTTTTAATAGCTTTCAAAGGATAGCTTCAAATTGTAAGGGTTGCATTGAAGTAAGTTACCAAAAAAATCATGTGAAAACCGATGGGAAAAGAATTGTAAAAGATGTATGGATAAACAACGTTATTGCCATACAAAAGGGTAGTCGTTATCCCAATCGCTTTATCATAATGAGCGGAGATATTGACTCTAGGGTTTCTGATCCAAATAATTATACAGATGATTCGCCTGGTGCAAATGACAATGCAAGCGGAATGGCTGGAACTCTTGAAACAGCGAGAGTTTTATCTAAATATTCATTTGAAAACAGTATTATTTATGCAGGTTTGTCTGGAGAAGAACAAGGGCTTTTTGGCGGGAAAGGTCTTGCAACTTACGCTAAAGAAAAAGGCTGGGAAATTATTGGAATACTCAATAATGATATGATCGGAAACATCAAAGGAGTAGATGGTGTGATTGACAATAGAACTTTTCGTATTTTTTCTGAACCTGTTCCAATTACAGAAACTGAAAAAGATAGAAAAAGTAGACGTTTTTATGGTGGTGAAGTCGATGGCATATCAAGACAACTTGCGCGATATGTTCACAAAACTGTGGAGCATTATATGCCTGAAATGAATCCTAAAATGATATACCGTCTGGATCGCTTTGGAAGAGGTGGTCACCACAGACCTTTCAACGATATGGGATATGCAGGAATAAGGATTATGGAAGCTCATGAAAATTACACCCAACAACATCAAGATATTCGAACAGAGAATGGAATTAATTATGGTGATGTTTTAGATGCAGTTAATTTCGAATATGCAAAAAAATTAACTGCTGTCAATGCAATTAATTTAGCAGCTATTGGTTGGGCTCCACCATCGGTTTCCGAACTTTCTATTGGAGGAATCATCGAAGCTTCTGTAAGATTTAAATGGAAAAAAATAACTGGTAAAAACATTAAAGGGTATAAAATTTATTGGAGAGACACTACCTCTGCTACTTGGGATCATGCTCGGTTTGTAGGTAATGTATCTGAAACTACATTACAAGGTATTGTAGTTGATAATTTCTTTTTTGGCATTGCTACCTTGGGTACTAACGGAATTGAAAGTCCGGTAGTTTTTCCCAATAAGATATTTAGAAAATAGTAATTGTCTTAGACAATCGCATTTATTTCCCATTGCCTGAGTATAATTAGTAGTAGTTATCAATCTGTAAACGGTTGAATTGACCTCTTCTATTTCTTCTATAAATAGAAAAGTCGAAAGTGATAAATAATTCAAACATGCTTGGAGAAAATACAACACCTGGGGATTGAAAAGGAAAATTATACAACAAACCAAAATCAAAATTCTCAATAGCCAGACCTATTGAAACTCCAACGTTATTTAGTGCAAAAGCTTCGATTGATGTAGCTTGTTGACTGAGTCCAATTGAAAATTCACCTAGTTGAAAATCTTGAGAAAGATAAATCTTCAAGGCATCACCATATTTAGTGAAAGATCCATAAGCATATAAATATGAGTAACGAGGTAAATACCTTCTTTCATAAGGATTCAAATCAAATTCATAAGCACCTTGAATAGAAACTTCAACAGGTTTTTCATCTTCCGTTTCTTTGTTATAAGAAGTGTTAGGTTTATTTAAATGCTTAAAAGTCAAACCAGCTAGATACTTATCAGTATGTAAAATAAATGAAGCACCTAAATCGAAATAATTTACACTACTAATGTTTGGAGCCAACGGATCAAGTGTCTCAGGATTTATAGAACCTGGTATGAGTAATTGATCCTCAAAAATTAGATTTTCTGGGTTTACCTGCGAACTACCAAAACCTACTGTGACTGCTGGTAAAAAAAACGTGTTATTATCAAATTGAAGTTTATATATATAACTTAGATTAAATAAATTAGTGGTTAAACCAGTGGTTTGAATTTTAAAGGAGTTCATATCTATGCCAAGACTAAATCCTTGATCTTCAAAAGTTAAAGATCCGAAGAAATATTTGTTATCCATCCTGTCGTATTCATTCAATTTCAAAGAATTATATAAAACTCCCACTTTATTTAAACTATTAAACCCAAAATAACTTGGATTAGATTTTTGCATAAACTTGGAGTGATTAACAATATAATCCTCTTGAGCATACAGTGACCCTCCAAAATAAATTGCAAAAAGAAAAATAATATATGTTAATTTTATTTTAATCATTTATCTTATTATAATAAAGGTTCCACTTTTCTCAACTCTTGTCTCTTCATCAAGAAGTAGACCAGAGGCGGTATAAATATAATAGGGTGAATTGTTGTCATTGCTACCATCCCAACCTTCTAATACAAATCCTACAGGGTTATTTACATCAGTCTCTTCTTGATAATCATTATATAAAATATTACCGCGATAATCATAAACAGTAAATATCATATTACTAAATCCATTAAACAGTGGTCTAAAGTGACTATTAATAGTATCTGTACCACCAGGAGTGAATACATTGGGAGCCCTAATGTTATAGCCTTTTCCTATTACAATTGGCATAGTTTCTTCCTCAGAGCAGCCAATTGAGTTATAAATTCTTAGGGTGGCAAAATAAGTCCCAGATACTCCATAAACATGTCGTACTGGAGTAATACTTACCGTAGAAGATTCTACAATTACAGGGATTGTACTATCTCCAAATATCCATTCTGATTTCACAAATGGATCAGTTGATGTATTTTCAAAAGTAACTTCTTCTCTTGCTCCAATAACACCACTATTTGCAAGAGCTGGAGAATCATAAGTAAAACTTGGTTCTCCTATTCCCCTACTGATTTCTACCTCAATCCAACAACCCTCAGCATTTTTAATCTTGAGAGGAGCAGTTTCTACTGCATTAGTAATTCCAACTGACCAAGAACGATCACTCAACTGAATAACATCACTTGGACTAATAAGAATATCATTATAGTAGAAATCTAGATTCCCATCATTATTGTCGTATATATCTATCTCTAATCTTCCTTGGGTTGACCCACAAAGATCATCATCAACAAATGGACCGTCAAGAACATAAAGCTCTCTGTTTGGTGTTACCTGAATAATTTCTTCATAGTATAAATAGTCATTATTTAGGAAATTACCACTTCCTTTACAAGCATCAGCCAATCTACTTTTACTTTGCAAAATCATCTTATAGTTTCCAGGAACTAGATCTCGTAAATTAGCCTTACCGGTGAACTGTGATAGTGGACGATAGCCTGGATTTGTTGCAGCTGTGAGAGTCGTTGGATCCTCAATAAACCAAGTAATTTCAATAGGTAGTTGACCACCATCAATAGCAATACCAATTTGTCCATTAAGACCACCACTTGTGCAGTCAGGAGGTAGTGATTTAACTTTTAGACTTGAATCATCAGGATCTGTGAGATTACCTGTGATACTAAATGGTGTAACTTTGTCTTCAATCTCTATGTCTATTGGGGTAGCACCTGCAGCAGTATCACAGGAATCATAAGTACATCCATTTGAATCTGTTATTTTTACACAATAGCTACCAGGCTCGGCATTAAGAATATCTTTAGAATTGAAAGTTTCTACTCCCCTTGAGGTATCTTGTGGAGTGAAAGTCCATAACCATGAGTAAGTTGGTAATCCAGTGTCAGTAAATGGTACACCACCAACAGCATCACCTATAATTGTTCCAAGTCCTGTACAAAGATCTGTTGTAATTCCTACAGTATCCCCGGTATATTCTATTGGTAAATAGTCTAAAATTTCAAAGAAATATATTTCTGAGCACGCGACTAGGGTACTAGTTGCAGGAAGAGTTGGTGGAAGTCTTTCTTCAATAGTCAGAGTATAACTGTCAGCAGGTAATAGAGGGTATCGATAGGTATAACCTCTAGGTTTTGGATCAACTATTCCATCACCATTTATATCCATAGCTGCTGGTATTGGAATTACAGCTCCAGTGTTCTGAGATAGTAAGGAAATATTAAAACTACTTGAAATTGAACCTCTGTTCAAGTTTGCATTAATTCTAAAACTTACGTCAGAAGTAAATGCGTTTCCATAATTATCACAAAGAGCTGGTTCATTTTCAATTGTTTTGAAATTCACAACTTCAATTGAACTTTCCTGAAGAATAATTGGGGGAACAGTAGCTACAGTCCCTCCACAGTTTTGTGAGCGGGCATCTGACACTTCTGCTCGATAAACACCTTCTGGTAAATCAGATACTGTAGCATTACCATCCAAAGAAGGAATAAGTACAAATTCGATATTTGTTGTATCAGTTGATGTCGTAATTCCACCAGTTGTTGAGCTAATTGTCGTTACTACCGGTTTCTTTTCAAACCATGAAATACTTAATGGTGGTACTATATTTTCAATATTTAAAACAATTCTACTGGTGTCATTTCCACAACCAACCGGTGTAACATCCCAACCAATATTAAGTGGATTATCGTTTCCAATTACTTTAACTTCAAAAGTAGGATCAGGTGTGGGTGTCAAAAGACATCCATTACCATCGGTAATATTATAATTATATATCCCCAGACCAGTCAATGGTATTGAAACTGATTCATTAGGATTTGCCCCCCAAGCTTTGAAAATATTGGTTCCATTTGAAGCTAGATAAACTCGAATCTGAACTTGTTGAGGATCTGCAAATGTATCAGGACCAACTTCTCTAAAAGTTACACTTCCATCAGTTGGAACAGAACAATCAATATCTATTACATCTGATTCAAACTGTAGATCTGGAATAACATTAAAAACTATTTGAGACGAAAGTTGTGTTGTCACTGAACATCCAAATGCATCCTCTATTAAAACATTAGTAGCTATGGAACTAATTAAAGAAGTATCAATATTGTCAAACACTACTCTTCTATCACCTGGTGTTAAAGAGCTCTTAACTAGAGCACCTCCGTTTAAGGTAACCCTGTATGGTCCTCTGTTTGGTGATCCACCAACTACGTTAAACTCAACCAAACCAAAGTCTCCATTACAAATAGGATTATTTCTATTTCCTGTATTTTCAACAAGGAACATTGGGTCAGGGTTAATTACCTCAACTGTTTTTATCACCGAACAAATATCTCCATTTGGACCTGTATCTTGTAAATTGAAAGTATAAAGACCAGGTCCTCCGTCATCAACAAGTATTGTACCTCCAATATTACTTATAGTAGAAACAACTGGAACAACTGGAGTAATGGTATAATTACTATTTCCACCACTTGCTATTAAAGTGAAGTTAGCATCAGTATCACCATTACATGCCAAATTGTAAACATAGTCTGCAGTACTTGAAGCAACTCCAGTAGAGTTATCTATTAGGAATCCTACAACAACTGCGTTTAGCTCTAGAACAGGGAATCCACCCACAGTAAACGAACGTGTGTCAGAACAACCCAAAATTAAGTCCGTAACTGTTACAGTATATACATCTGGAGGTAGATTATAAATATTAGGGCTTACTCCAATTGTCCCAGAAGAGGAAGAGCTTTGCCATTTGTATGAGAAAACATTTGATCCTCCAGAAAATGCGCTTTGAAATGTAGCGCCAGTACCTCGAGTCAACTCAATACTACCATTTCCAATGGTTCCAGTTGCACAATAACTGTTAGTAACTCCTTCGTTTAGATCCCAATGATTAAAACTTAATGAAGTTGGAACTCTGAAAGCTTCACGAACTGCTACCGTACATGACTGATCGGTAACTTCAACGATGTAGTCATCACCAATGGCGAGTCCTGTATAAGTATGCTCCCCCGGCTTCACTATAGGTGCTCCAATCTGTGCTCCATTATCATCTTCCAAAATAAAGGTATAAGGAGGTGTACCACCGGTTACACTCACTTGTGCAGACCCTGAGCAAAGATTAACGCCTACTTTTAGTTCAGCTGGTTCTGTTATTGTTATTACTTCAGATTGATCAGAACAACCATTCAGATCAACGGTAAGTACATAATCTCCTGCCTTAAGATTAAAGATACTAAGGCTTGAACTTGTATATCCATCTGGACCTTGCCATGAGAAATTATAATTTAATGCTCTATTTTCTTGAATAGTAGTTATAGCACTACTTAAACTTGTAGTTTGAGTAATATCCACTGAAGTATTTAGCGGAATACCTCCTATGTCTGCTTGTAATGAAATTCCTCCTGCTATTGGTGTTGCAGATACATAGGGTTCAATCACTGGGCCAGAGGTTACGACTCCATCATTAATCACCTTAGCAACAAGATTGTTAACCACTGCCAGAGATTCGGGTATGGCACTTCCATAAGGGTCAGCTTTTACAGTATATTCAAAGGTGTTTCCTGCTGCAGTAACTCGAATTATATCGCCTATGGTCGTTGTACCTGATATAGAGATTTCATCGATTTGTTGGATACTCAACATTCCACCAGTTATACGATTACTAAATCCAAGTGAGGCTTCATCTGGAATTATAATTGATCCATCTGATGCATCAAAACAGCTAACATTAGTTACATCATTTGTAAGAATGTAATTTGAATCGATCACAGGTGTTGGAATAACTCCTATACTTCCTCGAAGGACGACAGAGGGAGAACAAGTACCAGAAAAAGTAACTTCATATGGATATATTGTGGTTCTGGTAATTACAACCGAGGGTATACCTCCTATTGTTAATCGATCTGTAAATCCTCCAGAAGATACATTTACACCGTTAGGTTGACCATTTGGCCAGGTTACCACTGGTGGTCCTCCTGCTGCAGGATTATAAATATATTGTGCATCTATGATAGGTGTCAAATTACAAACAGGAGTTTGTACTGCGGTTCCAGCTATTAAAATTAATTCAGGTTTAGGAGTAACTGTTATGGTTCCATTTGCAACAACTGGAGAACAACCAATTGTAGTTACAGTATAAATCCAAGGAGTTAGAGTTGTCGAGGATAGTGATGCTGATGCCTGAGCTGTTCCTGATATGACAATCGTTTTCGATGTAGTTACCGTGTAAGATATTCCAGGAGGTAAGCCCGTTACTATGGCACTCTCAGCTCCGTTCTTCAATTCATAAACAATATCGGTAAGACTCTCTGATGTTGGAAGACCTCCAACACAAACTGTTGGGAAATCTGATCCAACTCCGGAGATTAATTCAAGTGCATCCTCTGGTTTAACTTCAATTCTACCGGTAAGAGTTATTTCAGGCAAACAATTACTATCACGTGTTACAATTTCATATTCAAAAATTGTTGTTGTGGTTAAAGTAGCGGACGGGCTTGGTCTTCCAGAAATAATAAATTGTGTTCCTGAGTAGACCTGCGATAATGATGTTACAGGAGCAACATTTGCAGGGGAAGTCCAATTGAAGGTTATCCCTTCAGCTCCTCCTCCATATTCATAGATAATTGGCACTATGTCTTGATTAACACAAACTGCTCCTCCAAATCCTGTCTGATTTGCAGTTGTTGCAGTCGATACTAGGGTTAAGGTTGGAAGAGATTGAACTTCTATAGAACCATTAATTGTGGAAGTAGTACAGCCACCAAATGTAGTAACCGTATAGTTGTAAATAATTGTAGGAGAAACTAGTGATGTGGCTAAAGACGATGGCTGGCCATTAATAATAATAGCTGTAGCAGTTGTCGATGGTGAAATTCCATCTGGAAGGCCTGTTACAATTGCTCCTGTAGCTCCTCCTCCTAATTCGTATACTATTGGAACAAAATTAGAAGTCTCTGGTTCCAATGGATTATTATTGTCTCTGACACAAACCACTTGATTGTCTGATGTTGGCGATGACACAAGGGTTATCGTTTGATTTGGATTTATTTGAATACTTCCTGTCAACACAATTTCAGGAATACAATTACTTCCAAGAGTTTCAACTTGGTAGTTGTAGTAAGTAGTTTGAGTTACATTGGTCGTTGGTGTTCCAGAAAGAATAATTTGGGTTCCTGTATTGGTTTGAACAAATCCTGAACCAGCAAATGACAGCGTATTTGAACCTACCCATGTGAAGTCCATTAGTGTTGCCCCACCACCCATTTCATAAATAATAGTTTCCATTGGAGTACCATCACATATCGCATTGATTCCAGTTTGATCTGCTGAGGTTACCGAACTTGTTAAACTCAAAGTTGGTAAAGAGTGAACTTCTATCACACCTAAAGCTTGAGTATCTGAACATGTTCCGGTAGTTGTAATTATATAATTATAAATTACAGTTGGCGAAGCTATTGTGGTTGCTGAAGAATCGATAAATCCATCGATTAAAACTGTATTTGAAATTGTTCTGTTGTGTGTTAAACCGGGTGGCAATCCTATAATATTGTAATTAGTTGCTCCACCAACCAATTGATACTCTATAGAAACAAAACTTGATGTATTTGCAGTTGCTGGATTATCTTGATCGTTTACACAAACCGTTTGATTATCGGAATTGACAGGTGAAATAAGGTCAATGGTTTGGTTTGGATTTATCTGAATACTTCCCGTCAAAACAACCTCAGGCTCACAATTACTTCCCACTGTTTCAATTTGATAATTGTATACAGTTGTTTCTGTCACGTTGGTCGTTGGTGTTCCAGAAATCACAAATTGGTTTGTTCCAGATGATAAAGCAGTTACTCCAAATCCAAAGAGTGTATTTGAACCGACCCAGGTGAAATTCACTTGAGTTGTGACAGGAGTAGTTGTACTGTGCTCGTAAATTATGGTTTCTATTGGCTGAGCGTCACATATTGCATTTGCACCAACTTGATTTGCAGTAGTTGCTGTGGTTACTAATGTTAATTCTGGTTGTGAGAATACAGTTATGGAACCTGACGCAGTCGCCGATACGCAACCTGCAGGGGTTGTTATTATTTGATAGTTGTATGTAAAGGTCGGTGAGGGGATTGCCGTTGCTGTTCCAGAAAGGATAAGTCTATTTAAGGCTGTGAAGGTTGGAGTAATTCCTGGCGGAAGTCCAGTAACTGTAGCTCCCGTTGCTCCTCCTGATAGTTGATATTCGATAGGATCAATTGCAAAAGGTATAGCAGGATTACCACCCACACAAATCGATTGATTTTCTGCACCAGAGGTTATGATATGTGAAATTTGATCTAATGGTGATATGGTAACTGTACCTGATATTGGAGATGGAACAGTGTTACAACCAAACAAGCTTCCTTGTAAATTAATTTGATAATTATAAACCGTAGTTGTAGTAACATTTTGATTTGGAGCTGCCGGAGTTGAAATTGTTATCTGCTGTGTTATTGGATCAAAATCAACATCTATCCAAGATGGAGTTGTTGGTGTAACAATTGCTATTGCTACTGCCCCTACCGTTGAATAAACGATATCGGTCATGGTTTCGTTATCACAAATAACTTGATTTAGAACACCAGATAGATAACTTGCAGAAGTGCTGGGTTGTACGGTTATTGTTCCACTCACAGAAGTACTACCCGTACAATTGGGCCCGGAGGTTGTTAATTCGTATACATATGGTGTAGGAGCACCAAGGGTAACCGAAGGTGTACCCGAAATCTCATAATAAGATGGTGGAGTAATAATTTGAGTTTCGCTTATATCCAAGAAAGTAGCAGAATCCGATGATATTACATTAAATGCTATTCCCGCATTTACATGTTGAATCTGAATTACATTTGTTCCAGCAGTGTAAAGTACCGTAAATTGAGTAGCCGGTAATTGTGCAGTTAAAAACGTGTTAATTTCAGCTGCCAATTGAATATTTGTTGATGTATTGGGTGTTGCGTATGTGTAAGGGATATTGTTAATGTTAAAGACAAAAGTGTCACTTACAGCTGTTGTATCTCCAGCTCCAAGTAAAAAGTCAACTGTGAATTGAGATACCTGAATTTGTTGGTAAAGTCTCCCGTCAACACCTGGAGGGAATGTGCTAGATACTGTTTCGCCTAATCCAAATGCAGGATTAAATACTTCAAATCGAATTGGGACTAATGGCTCTGATGAACATACAAATGGATCAAGATTGGCTCCAACTGCAGGGTCTATAGTTGGATTAGGTTCAACTTCGATTGAAATTTGTAAAACTGCATCCTCACAGTTTGCACCTGTAGTGACGAGATTAACAACAAAAGTTGTCGGAACAAAGACGGACTCACTAATTTGCCCCGTTATTTCAAACTGGTTTGCTGTACCACTAGCTGATAATGACAATGCAAGTCCATTAGGCAGTGGAGTAAGAGGATCTACTCTTAAGTTAAATGCATTGATAATATCAAGAGTCAATAAAGATGCTGGTGGGGTATAGGATGCACCGTTACATATTGAATTTGCACCTGTATTATTTGCAATTCCATTAACTATTGTAATTGAAGCAGATTCTTCAATTTCAATAATACCAGTGGCACTAACAACTGCACAATTAGCAGCGGGAGCTAGTGTTGTTATGATATAGGGATATTGACCTGGTGGAACACTATTTAATGGTGTTCCTGAAATGGTTAATATTTTTTGTAATGGAGTAGTCAAAGGCGGATCAATATCAACGGAATTTCCTACTGGTGTTGATGGCGCTATAATAAAAGAGTCACCTCTTTTACCAGTCCCACTGGGCTCTATAGACAATAAAGGGGAGGCATACGTTGCTACAAAATTTGTAGTTCTTAAATTGATATCATCTCGTAATCCTTCACCAACAGTATCAATGTCATTTCCTGGTCCTGTAGTAACAAAGTTGTAAGTATTATTATTGATTTGAATCGAATAAATTTGTCCAGCACTAAAAGCTGTACCTGTATTTGATAAATTCAATGAAGTAGACTGTGGAGTAATATCTAAAACTGGGATAACTCCAGTAGGAAGACCTGTAACAGTTACTGCGTCTGCAGCTCCTTCTATCTGATAAGTGATTGTATTGATAGCTGTATTTCTGCAAATTGAATCTGGACCTATTAAAAGGTTAGAATTGAAACCAGATGTTAAAACAATTGTAGGTGGATCTGGAATATTTATTACGTAATTTACTGTTGATCCTGGACAAAGAGCAGGCTCAGCAGTAATGATTATATTCCCCGAAAATCCAGGTTCAAAGTCCAAGAACAAGTCGTTATTCGGTAGAGGAGTCAATTGAAAAGTCACCGTATTGATAAATGTAGTTGAGCTTACTAGCCCAAGACGACTATTTACATACCAATTTACTTCCTGACTGGATCTCAATGTAGTAGAGAATCCACTATCGGGAATTGGACATTCTGGTAAAGCTGATATAGGAGTAACATCCGTAACAGGTCCATTGGTTGGACCAATACTGATGGTTGATGTTGACCAGACTCCAAAGCCTCCATCACAATCAACAGGGCGCACTTGAAGATCAAAAGTTCCCCACCATCCAATATTCCAAGTTATTATTCCAGTTGCTTGATCAATCGTACCTGGAGTAGCTACAGTTAATGAACCAGGAGCAATATTCTCCATTCTCCATTCAAGAGAACCGTAATCGTTAACATTAGCTGCATTATCACTAGCAGTAAAAAACTGCGTAGGTAAAGTAAAGGCATCTACCTGACATAAAGGTACAATTCCTGTAGTTGCTCCACTACAAATACCTGCGTCAATAACTACAGGTGGATAAAGATCTGAAGCTGGATTAATTGGAACGGTTTCTGGAATTACATCAATTACTACTGAGGTCCATGAAGACACATTACTACCACAACCAATTGAACGAACTCTGATAGTAGAAGATCCTGTAAAAGAAGGATTCCATTGCATCGTTCCACTTCTAATAATTTGTCTAATACTTGGTATACTAAATTGAGTAGATTGACCAATTGCAAGCGGGGAAACTGTTGTGGTAAAAGATAAGTTAGGTGTTGCTGCTTCTATAATAATTTGATCAATAACATTATTATATATAGCATCTACTGCTGAATCAAGGGAAATTTTACTTGCTAAATCAATTCCTATTTCGTCAGTAGTTTGAATTGCTAATGTTGAGGTGGTTGTATATGCTGTGGTTCCTGAAGCTACAGTTGTAATGGATACAGTATAATTTTCACCTAGTGCGGGAGCTGCCAACGTATTAAGTTGAATTGTGGTTTCTTGAAAATTATTATTGGTCATATTTCCAGCCTCAGGGGGTGACACTTCCCACTCGTACGAATTGGATAGTTGATTAAATGTGTTGTCGGAATAACAGGCGTAAAAATCTGTCCACTCTGTTGTTGGTGCTGGAAGTCTGTCTTGACAAACAGTATTATTATACCAACGAACAGGTGTAATAGCTGTTATTGAAGCAATAGAACTCATCTGGGATGATAAAACTTCATATCCTGGTAAATTCTGACCCTTTCTGATGAAATTTGGTTGAACTGCATTAGGTGTTACTTGAATCACGTATGTCTCAGTAATTGGATTACATTGACTTAATGGATCTAAAATAGTTACCATGCTAAAGTTTGATGAATTAGTCACAGAACCTGTGATGGAGAATGTTCTTGAAGCTGAATTAGTTATTCTGTACCATCCAGCTATTCCTAGACCTCCAACATCAAAAGGACCAACAACGGTTCCAGCTCCTGATATGGTTGGAATTAATCCAGGGTCGAGATTTCTGATTTGTATTTCATCTACATTACTTGTATATGTATATTGAATAGGAATAATAAGGTCTCCTCGACAAACTTGTTGTGGAGAAACTATTCCACTCACCAAAATAAATTCAGGTTGCGGTTCTGAACTAATTTCAGCAATACTTGAGTAGATTTGGCAAGAATCTAAACCTGCATTTGGTGTTCGAGTTCCTGTATTTCCAGACACCAATATTGTCATAAATATAGGTGGGTTATCAGGAAAACTTAGGGCAATTGTATCGTCTGTTAACAAAATTGAAGAGGCAACATTATAAGTACCTGGGATAATTGGCTGAAGAGTGATAATATTAGTAGTTGAGTTGTAAGCTGCATTAACAATAGGATCATCCGAGGTTATTTTAGCTGCTAAATCAGAACCTATTTGATCTAAAGTACTCGTTAGCGTGGTGTTAATAGCATGATTATCACCATTAACAGAGATCATATATTCTCCAACTGCCATAACCCTTGGTTGATCCGTTAACAAAATCCTAACCTGTTCTTGGGCGAAGGGTTTAGGATTTCCAACATAGGTTGTTACAACACGATAATAAGTTGAAGTTGATGTAGATGATGGTAACCAGGAGTCATCATCAGGAGTTCCAGCTACTCCATCTAAACCTAAGCTAAAGTTTAGATTCAGATTTTGCTGACCGGGGATATCAAACCATACAGATTTATCCAATGATTGTTGCCATTGATATGTAACCGAAGTAGTTTGGGTTTCTGGTGATGTTAATACTAGTGATCTAGGTAAATCAGCCGCTGTAAGAATTGAACAAATATTTTGATCTGCCGGTAAAATTGTTCCCGCATCAAGGTCATCAATAATCTCAATTCTTAAAGATTCAGTAAAATCTGTGCATACATTACTTATTGTTGTGCTGATTGCAATACGACGAAAAAAAGTAGTCTGTATTAAAGAGGGAGGATTATAATAATTCTGAGTTGCTGAGGGAATATTAGTCCATGTTCCGTCATTTAGAGACTCCTGCCATTGATAAGAAATGGTTCCTACACTGCTAAATGCATCTTGTTGAACTCCACCTGTTATTGAACTAGTCAAAGTAGGTGGCATAGTTCCAAAACAATATGCTTGTTCTACTCTTTCATCTAACGATCCGGGGTTAAGATCTACGATGTTAATTCGTATAATTGAACTTTCTGCAGTACAACTTGCTGGTGGACCGCCTCCATTAAGATTAACTATGCGTTTATAAAAAGTGGTCGTATTTAATGAAGATGGGGTATATGTTTGACCAGTTGCACTAGTAATAGCAGTAAATATCAATCCATCGGATGAGATCTGCCATTCATATGTCATTAAGGGACCTATTGAACCACCTGTAACAGATAAAGCACCTGGTGAATCCCCAGTGCAAATTTCCATTAAAGCAGGGCTTATTAGACCTCCATCTAAGGGTGGTGAAATTCTAATTTCTATTGTATTACTGAAACTTTCACATTCATCAACACCTATTGTACTTATCGCTCTTCTTCTGAAAAGAGTATGTGTTGTTAAACTCGTGGTTGGTGTAAATGTTGCTGTTGTCACAAAAGGAACTATGTCAATAAATGTTGCTGTTGATAATCCACTTTGCCATCGATAAGTTATGCTACCTGTTCCTGAAGCTGAAGCAACATTAGTAAATACACTTGGAGTACCACCACTACATATCATTGGGCTTGCGTTAGTAATAAGTCCTGATACTGTAAAAGCATTTTCAACCATTGTAATTGAATCCGTCGCACTACAACCAGATACTCCAGAAGCATTTACAACAACACTAATCACATCTCCGTCTGTTAAAAAAGGAACATAGAGGGACTGTATAGGTGTGAATACCGTGGATGTAGAATTTTGCCAAGGTGTTGGTCCGATGAAAAACTCATATGTTGCTGATGATAAGCTACTACTTGCTGTAAAAGATGGTTCATCTCCTGTACAAAAAATTGATCCTGTTGTATCGCTTCGTGTTAAATTAACCGTTGGAACATCAATTGTTCTAACAATAATTTCATCAGAAAAAGCCGAACAACCACCTGCCCCAGTGAGTTGATCAAAAACAAGTACTCGGACTCTTTCATTATTTCTAAGTGATGGTGAATTAGTAAGACTTGAAATTGTGAAAGTTGATTGATTTGATCTTGCACCTCTTTTTATACCATTAACATAAAATTCATAACTCAATCCTCCTGCAGCTGTGAATCTGGCTTCACTTCCTTCACACATAGTAAATGTTCCCGTGGCAGATATATTTCCAGGGTCAGCTATTAAACTAGGTGTAGGTGAAGAAATTGTTATTAACACGGGTGCTGTTTCGACAGTACATGCAGTACCCCTTCGTATACTTGTAGTAATTCTTTTATAGAAAATTCTTGTTGCTGATAATAATGGTGCTACTGTAGGGGTATAAGTAGCTGCATTTGCTGCACCCAATATAGGAGTATACGTTATATTATCAAAAGATTCCTCCCATTGATAACTAATTGAACCTGAGGCCACTGTTGAAGTTCCTATTATTGGTTGTGGAACCTCTCCTGAACAAATCGTTGAACTTGCCGTAGTTAGAGTTCCGACTGAGGATATTACATTTTCAAATAAAGTTAAAGTATCTGTTACAGTACATCCCCCTGGACTATTCACTTCTACAAGCACAACATAATTACCTGTTACTGCATCAGGAGTGTTAAGGATTGGAATAAAAGTATTTGCAACTGAGAAATTTTGTTGAATTGATCCATTAACAGAAAACCTAAAATTACTACCCGCAATAGTAGAAGTTGCTGTCATTGTTACAACATCTCCTGTACAGAAGGTATTATTAAGTGTACTAGCAGTAGTCTGTAAATTTGGTGCTCCACTTCCTGGTCCAATATTTATGGTAATTAGGTCTGAAAAACTTGAACACCCTCCTGCATTGAATACCTCTACCTGAACAGTATTTAAGTTGTTTAATGT
>Ga0115569_10000074_pt1 | contig 76012 bp, 71 predicted proteins | sample COGITO_mtgs_1205_2_FD_87295 | JGI IMG/M metagenome (GOLD analysis project Ga0115569, IMG submission 87295) | Pelagic marine microbial communities from North Sea - COGITO_mtgs_120503 | ecosystem: Environmental > Aquatic > Marine > Epipelagic | place: Germany:Helgoland, sampling site Kabeltonne... | reverse complement strand
ATTGTTTGATGATTTTTGAAATAATCCTATATTTGCGCCGCTAACCTCGGGGTGTAGCGTAGCCCGGTTATCGCGCCGCGTTTGGGACGCGGAGGTCGCAGGTTCGAATCCTGCCACCCCGACAAAATTATAACCAATTAATTGAATATTATTAATTGGTTTTTTGTTTTTTTTATAGCCTTTATTTTAAATCATGTTTAACATAGTTAGTCCCATAAGGCTTTCTTTGCGATCGACTTAGCATATTATTTGCTTGATCATCATTAATGAATTGTTCTTTTTGAGGGTTCCAATAAAGTCTACGATTCAATTTCATTGAAATGTGAGTTATTAAACAAACTGTGCAAACCCTGTGACCAACTTCAATTGTTGATATTGGTGTTTTTCTGTTTACTATACAATCCAACCAATTTCCATGATGATCATCGCTTTTATATAAATGTATTCTGTCAGAATTTGATATAGGATTTAATATTTTTTTATCACTTGCATCTAATGCTTTTGAACTTTTTTCAGCTGAAATTGGATCAGAAGCAGAAGCAGTATAATTACCTCTTGATACAAAAATCCAACCATCAGTTCCTATGTATTTTATTCCATTAGTGTATCCACCACTGCTAGTAAACATTGTAACTCCGTTTTCATATTCAGCTTTAGACATGAAATCTCCATGAACATTCCATAGTCCGGATTTAGGAAATTCAGCAACAGCTTCTACTGATTTTGGACCTGTAAGTTCAGTATTCATTCCCCATGCTGCAGAATCATAATGATGTTGTCCCCATCCAGTTATCATCCCTGATCCAAATTGCTCAATTCGTAACCAACCAGGTCTGCTGTAATCTAGCATTGGATGAACTGCTATTTCAGTATAATCCATGTGTGGAGTTTGTCCTAGCCACATATCATAATTTAAATTTTTGGGGACTGGCATTCCAGAAAATACTGGGCCTGATGGATCACCTGGAAGTCCTACTTTGACCGTATGAAGCTCTCCAATTCTTCCGTTTCTTACCAGCTCAGCTGCAATTCTAAATTGAGGCATTGAACGTTGCTGGGTGCCAACTTGTAAAATGGTGCTATTTTTTTTTATGATATTACTTAAAATACGACCCTCACTTACTGTAAGTGAAGTAGGTTTTTGAAGATAAACATCTTTACCTTTTAATGAAGCTTCAATGGCAGGTTGGGCATGCCAATGATCGGGAGTACTAATAACAACCGCATCAATATCTTTGTTTTCAAGTAATTCGTTGTAATTATCATAAGTTTTAATGTCTAAAAAATTATTTGTTTCATTTTTTTTGTTATAAAAATTTTCAACTAATAACCTAGCATCATTTAAACGTTTATTATCTACATCACATACAGCTACAACACGTGCATTATCATGTTTCATAACACCCGGAATATCATGAAATCTAGCAATACGACCGCATCCAATTTGACCAATATTTATTTTACTATTAGCATAAGTATTTGTTAATAAACCAGAGGGAATAATTGTAGGGACAACAAAAGTTGATGCACTAGCTAAATATGTTTTTTTTAAAAACTTTCTTCTTTTCATAAATTAAAAAAACTGTTAATCATCATTTTCAATATCCAATACCCAGAGAATTCCACCTTTCAAATGATTTCTAAAAATTGGATCATCATAAGTCTCTGAATCATGACCTAGTGCCGTATACCACTGCTTAGCGCCTTCAAATTCATTAGACCAACAAATAGGAAAGTAATTTCCGAAAATATCATTTGGATATTCTACTTTTTTATCATCCTCTATTGTTTTTAAATCAGATGCTAACAACACATTTATTTTAGGATTCAAATTATTAAAAAAATAACATTCATCTTTTACTTTCCATACTTTATCTAAAAAATAAGTTGAAGGATGATTTTTATCCAACACAACTACATTAAAGTTTTGGTGAGGTGCATGACGAACAAACTTTCCTCCAACTAATTCCCAATACCATGGCCATTTTCTCTCAACAGCACTAGAAGAGTGAATAGCAATAAAACCACCACCATTTTTAATAAAATTTTGAAAAGCTAATTTTTGATCCTCATTGTCAAATATTTCATTGTTTGCATTAGAGAAAATTATCGCATCAAATTTTTTTAATGATTTTTCATTAAAAATTGAAGCATCCTCGCTGTGTTCAGACTTTATATTTTGGGAACTACAAATTTCTTTTAAAGCTTTCACACTGTTAACAATATTTTTATGAACATAACCTTTCTTTCCATCGAGCATCAAACCATTTTTTGTAAAAATTAAAATTTGTTTATTTTTAGTTATTGAATCATAGATAGAAAAATTATTTGCTTGCACATTTAACAAAGAAAAAGAGAAAACAAGTACAATTATTATAATTTTTTTCATCAAACTTTATTTTTTTTTAAAACGAGTAATCTAAAATCTATTGAATTTTTTCCAACTTTTTTTGAAGTTTTAAGTTTTAAAACTGAAGGGCCTTTTTTAAACTCTATGTCCCCAATAGTTAGTTTTCTAAATTCTTTAGTGTAGGACTCAATTCTCTTAACAATATCTTTATCAGAACCCTCTAAAATTGGGTCATGATAAGTTTTAAGTTCTTTATAAATTATTTGATCATTGTACTCAATGGCAATTTCAGTACCTACACTTTTTTCAGAAAGGGTATAATATAGCTCTACATTACTTTTACCTGAACTTAACACATCAATATCCCAATATATATAATCATCTTTATTTTCCCAATTTTCTATAAACGAACAATTTGCATGAACAGAAGACCTTTTTAAAGCTCCAGTTATCTCAGCATCTCTTGCTGGAAGATGGGTATAAACAGAATTTAATTCGTTGACAGTAAATCTTCTTCTTTTAATTGATTGTTTGTACTTATTAACCACTGTATTTTTCCATATATTTTTAGCTTTTTTCAGTTCGTTATAGTCACTTGAAAATTTATCATTTACGGAACGTTCTTGTCGGTGATCAAGTTTTAAATCAAATAAATTATTTTCATTATCCAAAATAAACCTATTATTTCTAACACTAATTTTGTTATTCCAATATGAGAAAATTTTTCTCTGATTATTTATCAAATTTTGATTATCTAAATATTTTTTAAAACTTACGCCATCGAAATCAATGTCAGAATTATTATTGGTTAGATCAATTAAGGTGGGAAAAATATCCAAAACACTTGAAACTTGATTTATCCTTATTCCAGAGTTAATTTTTTTAGGCCATTGAATGAAAAAAGGGACTCTAACTCCACCCTCGTTAGTACTGCCTTTTTTTTCTTTTAAATCATCATTCCATCGGTTACCATTAGGGCCATTATCACTAAAATAAATAATGATTGTATTATCATACAATTTATATTTTTTGAGTGAATCTATTACTTTCCCAACATTATAATCTAAGTTTTCTACCATGGCCAGAGCAGCCTCTGTTTTTTTTATATTTTCTTTGTCAGAATACCTTCCTTTTAAGACTATGTTTTTATCTTTTAAATAATATTCCGGAACCTGCATTGGTGAATGAGGAGTATTGTAAGATACATAAGTAAAAAAAGGTTTTTCTGAATTTTTAATAAATGATATGGCTTTATTGGTAATGTCATCAGAAATATATCCTTTTCCTCTTGTTATTTCTCCATTATTTTCTAATATAGGATCATAATAATTTCCCCAGTGACCAGATGTAAATCCATAAAATTCATCAAATCCACGAGAATTTGGATGATATGGAGGTTGTGATCCGTTATGCCATTTTCCAAAAATACCTGTGTTATAGTCTTTTTCTTTAAAATATTCAGAAATTAAACTTTGATCAAGATTCATTCTTTCATATCCTCTAGTAACTCCGTTCACACCTGATTTTATAAAAAATTTTCCAGTTAAAAGCTCAGCTCTAGTTGGAGCGCACACAGGGCTTACATAAAACCTGTCAAATGCTGCACCATTGTTGGCAATTCCATCAATATTGGGGGTGTTTAAATTACTATTTCCGTTAAAACTTAAATCACCCCAGCCTTGATCATCGCTTAAAAAAATTAATATGTTTGGATTATTTTGATCAGTTTTACTGCATCCAGCTAGAAATAATAATAAAAAAAACTTCATTAAATTTTTAAGACACATAAATATTTAAGTTAATTATTAAAATTAAAAAAAATAACTAAGTATAATCAGTAAGTTATTTTCTTTAAAAATTCAACCATTTCATCAGGTGAATTGATAAAAAAGTCAGTGATAGGACTTTTTCTACCTACTTTTATTGAGATTGAATTTGAAGAAAGATTTTTAAACATGTAATCGTCAGAAACATCATCACCGGCACATAAAATAAAATCAAAATTATTTTTATCAATTATATCAATAATAGCATTGCCTTTATTAATATCTGAATTTGTAATTTCAATAGCTTTATTGCCATCTATCATTGTTAAATTTTCAGAAATAAGGCTGTTAATAACAGTTTTTATTTCGACTACTCTATTTTTGGCAAGTTCGGGATCAGTTTTTCTATAATGCCATACTAAACAATTAGTTTTTTCTTCGGTAAATGTTCCTGGTGTCCTATCAGAAAAGTCATTAAAAATTGGTATAAAATCGCTTTTCCATTTGCTTTCAGTATGTATATTTTTAATCCATTTTTTTCCAGGTAATTTTTTAAAATGCCCATGCTCAGCAAATAATGTTATTTTTAAATTTCCAAACCACTTTGTCAAAAAATCTCTATCTCTTCCACTTACAATAACAAGCATTGTATTGTCAAGTTTAATTAGTCTTTCTATAACATCTAATAGCTTTTTTGTCGGCTTGGCTAACTCAGGCTTGTGATGAAAATTAACTAAAGTACCATCATAGTCCAGAAAAAAAACTTTCTTTTTTGCATTTATAAATTGATTTTTAATTTCTAAAAATTGTGAGGATCCTATTTTTTTACTTGAACTTATGTTTTTTTCATCCGATTTAATTTTTAAAGCTTTATAAAACTCACTTGCCCAATGCTTAACATCATACCTTATTAGTCTATTTTGCATAGTTGTATTTCTTCTTTTTTGCTCATCTAGGGGCATATTAATTGCTTTATAAATACTATCTGCCATAGAATTTAGATCAAAAGGATTTACTGTCACTGCATCGAATAATTCTTTTGCAGCTCCAGCCATTTCACTGAGAATCAATACTCCATCCTTTTTTATTCTGGTAGCAACAAATTCTTTAGCGACCAAATTCATTCCGTCTCTAACTGGTGTAATCATAGCTATATCAGATGTCATATATAAGTCTATTAAATCATCAAACTGCATTTCTCTGTAGTAATACCAAATTGGAGTCCAATTTACGGTAGCATATTTTCCATTTACTCTACCAACCAGTTCATCAGTAGTTTTTTTAAGACGTTTATATTGAGGGACATCAGAACGAGAAGGGACAGTTAACATTAATAGTCTAACTTTTTCTAAATATTGAGGATATTTATTTAAAAAAATCTCAAAAGCTTTAATTCTATTTATTACCCCTTTAGTATAATCTAATCTATCGATTGACAAAATTAATTTACTTTTTTCAGTCGATTTTTTATGAAACTCCAGTTGTTTTTTTAACTCAGATTTTTGAGATTTATTTTGACTTATGTGAGATTTAGCCGCATCATGAAATTTATTAAAATCAATACCCATTGGAAAAGTATTAACAACAATTTCTCTAGAACCGAAACTAACCCTGTTAAAAGTTACTTCATGCATAAGTATTCTTTTTACAGAACTTAAAAAATGTCTTTGATAGTCAAAAGTGTGAAAACCAATTAAATCTGCACCAAGCATTCCTTCTAAAAGACTGGTTCTCCAAGGAAATATTCTAAATATTTCAAAAGATGGAAAAGGAATATGAAGAAAAAAACCTATTGTTAAATCTGGTCTTTTATCCTTTATCATTTTGGGTAATAATAAAAGTTGATAATCATGAACCCAAACGGTACCACCATAATCCACTTTTTCAATTATAGATTCACTAAATTTTTTATTAATCTTTACATATGAATTCCAGCTAGCGTTATCAAATTTTGAAAATTCAATAAAATAATGAAAAAGAGGCCAAATACATTTGTTAGACATCCCGTAATAAAATTCATTTATTTCTTTAGAACTAAGTTTTATTTGGAAAAGATTTAGTTCATCTAAAGAATTATCAATAACAATATTTTGTTTATCACTTATTTCATCACATGAAATTCCTGACCAGCCAATCCATAAAGAATCTGTATTTTTATGAATTGATTTAACTCCAGTGGCAAGACCACCAGTTGAGGGTCGAAAAATAAAATCACTTTTTCTCCTTGTAACTTGAACAGGTAACCTATTGGAAACAATGATATTTTTACTCATTATGTTTTAAATTAAACTTTATTGCTGTATTTATTAGTGCAAGATGTGAATACGCTTGAGGAAAGTTCCCTAATAATCTTTTGGATTTAAAATCAATATCCTCACTAAAAAGTTGTAAGTGATTCCCATAGTTAAGTAACTTATCAAACATTTTTTTTGCCTTATCTTCCTCACCAATTTTAAAAAGACTATCAATTAGCCAAAAAGAACATACTGTAAATGAAGATGATGGAGAACCAAAATCATCATCATTTTTATATCTAAACATTAATCCATTTACAGATAATTCTTTTTCTATGACCTTCACTGTTTTAATATACTTAGGGCTTTTAGGGCTTATAAAACCATAAGTTTCCATTAATAAAACCGAAGCATCGAGATAATTTGAATTATAAGATTGAGTAAATGCTCCTACTTTTTTATTCCAAGCATTTTTCATAATATCATCAAATATTTTATCTCTAAGAGGTCTCCACTTTCTTGCTGAAATTCCATTTTGTATTATCTCAGAAACTTTAATAGCTCTATCAATTGCAACCCAACACAATACCTTAGAGAAGGTAAAATGTTTATCTTCATTTCTGAATTCCCAAATACCTTTATCAGGCAAACTCCAATTATTCTGAACAACCCAAACTATGGACTTTACAATTGACCAAAGCTCCTCATGCTTATCATTATCCTGATTAAATTTTAATATTTGATAGTGTATAGCATCCATTAAAATGCCGTATATGTCATTTTGTTTTTGGATAAAAGCAGCATTACCAATTCTAACTGGGGATGAGTTCTTATATCCTTTTAAATAATCCAAAGTCTTTTCAGTTAAATTCTTATTACCATCAATTCCATACATTATCTGTAACTTTTCGTTTTTATCAGGAATCAAATTCAAAATATAGTTAATGAAGTTTTTAACAATTTTCTGATGTCCAAGTTTTGTAAAAACCTTGATTACCATTGAAGCGTCTCGAATCCAACAAAATCTATAGTCCCAATTTCTTTCCTCACCAATTGTTTCAGGTAATGAAGTAGTTGCTGCTGCTAAAACGGCTCCTGTCTTTTCAAAAGTTAATAACTTTAATGTAATTGCACTTCTTATTATTTGATCATTATATAATTCAAATGACGGGGTTTTATCACACCAATTTCTCCAATATACTTTTGTTTTTTCAAATTCAAATAAAGAGTCTTTAATATTGAAAGAATTAATTTTTTCATAATAAGTTATGGAAACAAAATGATTCTTTGATAAAACCAACTCTTCACTATTTAAAAATTTTGATTTATCAAAATCCGTATATAAATACAGTGTATCATGATTTTCATAATCAACAACACTTACAACAAAATCATCTTTAATAAAATTATTTGTTTCTCCATTAGAGTATTCTAATCTAGGGTCATATAAAATATTAAATTTTGGTTTTCCTTTAATTAATTTGAAAAATCTAATTATTTCAGGAGGTGAATAATAAACACCACTTTCCTTTTGATATCTTGGCATGAAATCATGGACTTCAAATTCATTAGTTTTATTTGAGAAATTTGTTATTAAAATTGAAGTTTTGTTACAGTAATTCTGACTTAAAACATAAGAGGAATCACATAAAATCTTAAAACTTCCTCCAATATCATTATCTAAAATATTAGCAAAAATTGATGGAGAATCAAATTGTGGCAAACAACACCAATCAATTGAAGAATCAGCATTTATTAAGGCAGCAGATTTACAGTTACCAATAATTCCATAGTTAAGATTTTCATTATTTAAAATATCATTTGGATTCATTAACAAGTTTTTTCTCAGCGTTAAAAACTTGTTTTCTCAATCCTGAGGATGAAAATCTATGTTCTCTTTTATTATAATATATTTTTATACCTTTCTTTTTGCAATATTTTTTTCCAGTAAAATCTATTTTCTTGTACTCTTCCCCAATAATTCTTACATCAATTTTAAATGATGATAAAATATCTAAAAGATCTTGTTCTGTAACATATGGGACAATGTCATCTATAAATTTGCATGATCTTATTTGTATAATTCTTTCTACTACGGACTGGACTGGTTTGTTCTTTTCAGGTCTGTCAATAGTTGGATCAATTTGAAATCCTACTATTAAAAATTCACACTGTGATTTTGCTTCCTCTAACATTTTAATATGACCTGCATGGAATAAATCAAAGCAACTGAAAGTGATACCTATCTTCATATAACATGTAATCTTAATAAATAAAATTAATTTATTTAAAAAAAAATCATTAAATAAATAAAATTTAATAAGTTGATAATTATGTTTGTTAAAAATTATAAATTAAATATTTTTACAACCATATAATTATCAAATAAAAAATATTAAATATTTTTTTATTTAATAATTAATGATTTATTCGGGATGTAGCGCAGTCTGGTAGCGTACACGCCTGGGGGGCGTGGGGTCGCAGGTTCAAATCCTGTCATCCCGACATTTTATATATATTAGTTGTAAATAAAAAACAATAATGAACAACATATTTAATTTAAGTATTTTTTTAATTATTCTATCTAATTTTTCTTGTGCTCAAGATTTAAAACCCCTTGATAGTGAAGGTGATAATTCAATTTTAATTGATGAATCTAACTATGAAATGGAATTAATATTTGAAGATGAAAATATTATATGGAGTATTGAATTTTTTGAAGACAATTCTATATTAGCTGCTGTTAAATCAGGTTCACTTTTTCACTACACAAATGGTGAGAAAATAGAAATTAGTGGACTACCTGAAATATATTTAAGAGGACAAGGAGGATTAATGGATATTGTTTTTCATCCTGATTTTAAAGAAAATAATTGGTTATATTTTTCTTATGCTTCTGAGGATGCAGGAGAAAAAGGAGGCAATACTACAATATCTAGAGCTAAATTAATAAACAACAATCTAGTCGATTTAGAGGTTTTATACAAAGCTTCCCCCAACACAAGAAAAGGACAGCATTTTGGTGGAAGATTGGCTTTTGACAATGAAAATTATTTATATTTTTCAGTTGGAGACAGAGGAAATAGAGATGTTTATCCTCAGGATATTACCTTAGATGGGGGGAAAATTTATAGACTAAATGATGATGGAAGTATTCCATCAGACAATCCTTTTTTTAATAATCCAAATGCAAAAAAAGCTATTTATTCCTATGGTCATAGAAATCCTCAAGGAATGTTTAAACACCCAATTACAGGAAAAATTTGGACAAATGAACATGGACCAAGAGGGGGTGATGAAATTAATATTATAAAAAAAGGGAAAAACTATGGGTGGCCTAAAATTACTTATGGTATTAATTATAGTGGTACTACAATAACCAAAAATAAAAGCCTTCCCGACATGGAACAACCACTCTATTATTGGTTACCATCCATTGCTCCTAGCTCATTCGAATATATTTCAAGTGATATATATCCAAATTGGAAAGGAAGCTTACTTGCTGGTGCTTTGGTGTTAAAATATATCGAAAGAATAGATTTAGAAAATGATAAAGTTGTTTACCGCTCAAAAATAGCTGAAGACCTTGGGAGACCACGAGACATAAAACAAGGACCTGATGGATTTGTTTATGTTTCAATTGAGGGTAAAGGAATTTATAAAATATTACCCAAGGAATGAAATCTATATTTATAATCCTTTTTATTTCTCCATTTATAATTTATTCACAAACCGATAGTCTAGCTATTTCAATAAAAAATGGAAAATCTTTATATGAGGATTTTTGCGTTAGATGTCATATGCCAAATGGTAAAGGTCAAGAGGGAATTATTCCTCCTCTAGCTAAATCTGATTTTCTTTTTAAACACATGGAAGAGAGTATAAAAGCTTTAAAATTTGGAGGGATTGATGGGGTAATAACAGTCAATGGAGTAAAGTATGATTCTAGAATGGAAAAAATGGGTTTATATGACGATGAAATAGCTGATATAATGAATTATACTTTAAACAGTTGGGGTAATAAATACGACGAACGCATAACAGAAAAAGATGTTAGTGTCATAAAGAAATAATATGATTTTTATAGGAATTTGTGGAGGAACTGGATCTGGAAAAAGTACGCTTGCAAAAAAATTAGAAAATCACTTTAAAAAATCAAACTGTACAATAATTCTCTCCGATTCATATTATAAAAATAAACGTGAGTTAAATTTAAAAGATCGATCTAATATCAACTATGATCATCCTGAGTCGTTAGATTTCAATCTATTGTATGAAAATTTAAAAAAATTAAAACAAGGAATTGACATACAAGAACCTATTTACTCATATAAGAGTCATAAAAGATTAAAAAAAAGAAAGTTAGTTTTATCAAAAAATATTATAATTATTGAGGGGTTACATATTTTTTGTAACAAAAAAATAGTTGATTTAATAGATCTCAAAATATTTCTAGATGTTGAAGATGAATTAAGGCTGAAAAGAAGAATTGAGAGAGATATTACTTTTAGAGGAAGATCTAAGAAAGAAATTTTAAAAAGATATGTTGACATGTGTAAACCTATGTATGACGAGCATATATTTCCTTCTAAAAAATATGCTAATAAAATTCTTAAGACTAATGACGTCTCATTAAAAATATTTTAAATTTAATTGATACTAAATTTTATGATTAAATATTTAAAAAAAATATCTGAAAACAAATATTTTAAGTTTTTTACAAATTTATATGTAATAACGAGTCTATTATTTCTTTTCTGGATGATATTTATGGATACAAATTCTCTGATATTTCATAAGGAACTTAATAATGAAATTAGAGATTTAACAGAACAAAGAAATAAACTTAAAATTGAAATCGAAAAAGACAAAAAGTTAATAAAAGATTTAAATGACATTGATAACTATGAAAAATTCGCCAGAGAAAATTTTTATATGAAAAAAGATGATGAAGAAATTTATATTATTGAATATAAAGACACTATTAAAAACTAGTTAACAAAAACAACTTCAACTCTTAATCTTCAACACTAAAATATTGTATTTTTAAAAATAATTATTTAAATATAATGGCTAAAACTATTGCTGTTTCAAATCAAAAGGGTGGAGTAGGCAAAACTACTACTTCATTAAATCTTGCTGCATGTCTTGGAATTTTAGAAAAAAAGGTTTTACTAATTGATTTAGATCCCCAAGCAAATGCCACGTCTGGTATTGGTGTAGATTTGAGTAATATTAAAAAATCTTCTTACCACTTACTTGAACATACTCATAAAATTAAAGAGATAATTTTAAAATCAACAACACCAAACTTAGATATTGTACCATCAAACATCGATTTAGTAGCTATTGAGCTTGAGTTAGTTAATCATCCTAATAGAGAATTTATGCTCAAAGAAGCTTTACGCGACGTTAATGACAAATATGACTATATAATTATTGATTGTGCACCCTCTCTTGGGTTAATTACTTTAAATGCACTAACAGCAGCTGACTCAGTTATAATACCAATCCAATGTGAATATTATGCGTTAGAGGGTTTAGGAAAACTATTGAATACAATAAAAAGTATTCAAAAGATTCACAATAAAAGTTTAGAAATTGAGGGACTTTTATTAACAATGTATGACTCAAGATTAAGGCTTTCTAATCAAGTTGTTGAAGAAGTCAAGAAACATTTTCATAATATGGTGTTTAAAACTATTATACAACGTAATGTAAAATTAGGGGAAGCTCCTAGTCATGGAAAAAACATTATTGATTATGACTCAACTAGCAAGGGAGCAAAGAATTATATTAATCTAGCTCAAGAACTAATAAATAATAATTTTTAATGGCAAAAGCTTATAAAAAACAATCACTTGGGAGAGGATTATCTGCCTTATTAAATGATCCTACTGAAGAAATAAAATCAGCAAAAGATAAAAATGCTGACCAAATAATTGGAAATATAATTGAACTATCAATTGATCAAATCAAAGTTAATCCATTCCAACCAAGGACTAATTTTGAAGAAGAGAAAATAATTGAATTAGCTAAATCAATTCAAGAGTTGGGGATAATTCAACCAATAACTGTAAGGAAAATTGATATAAAATCTTTTGAAATTATATCCGGAGAAAGAAGATTTAGAGCAGTTCAGTCTTTGATGTTAAAATCTATTCCAGCATTTATTAGAATAGCTAATGATAAAGAGTCCTTAGAAATGGCTTTGGTTGAAAATATTCAAAGAGAAAACTTAGATCCAATAGAAATTGCTTTGTGCTATAAAAGGCTAATCGATGAAGTAATGTTAACTCAGGAAAAAATGAGTGAAAGAGTTGGTAAAAAAAGATCAACAATTTCAAATTATTTAAGATTATTAAAACTGGATCCAATTGTTCAAACAGGTATTCGTGATGGGTTTATTTCAATGGGTCATGGAAGGTCTTTGGTAACTATAAATAATAAAGAAGATCAGTTAAACATTTATGAAAAGATTTTGGAAAAATCTCTGTCTGTTAGAGAAACAGAAAAATTAGCTAATAAATCAAAAAAAACTGAAAAAAAATTAAAAATAAAATTATTTAATGAACCTTTCAATACTAGCTTAAAAACACTAAAAAATAAATACAATTCAGACGTTAAAATAACGTTAAACGGAAAAGAAAAAGGATCAATTATAATTCCATTTAATAATATTGATGAGTTCAAAGAGTTAAATAAAAAATTAAATGAAAATAAATAAACTGATATTTTTAGTTACTTTATTTTTTATATCAAATAGTTTTTCACAGGATTTAGAAATTTTATTTGATGATTTAGATCCTTTAGATCCCTCTAAGGCAGCTTTTTTTTCAGCAGTGTTTCCAGGTGCAGGTCAGGCTTTCAATAAAAAATATTGGAAAATACCTATTGTTTATGCTGCCATTGGAACATCCATTTATTCTTACGATTTTAATCAAAAAAAATATTGGAGCTACAGAAATGCTTATAAAAGCAGAAAAGCTGGATATAGTAGTGATGAATTTCAGAATTTAATAATTGATGACGATAGACTCTTAGATGGGGCTAGTTTTCATAAAAAAAATAGAGATCTTTCAATGGTTTTTATTGTTGGCTTTTATATTTTAAACGTATTAGATGCTAATATAGATGCCCATTTAAAACAATATAATGTTAATGAAAATCTTACATTAAATCCTTACTTTGATAACGGATCAAAACTAGGACCAGAATCTGTAGGATTATCATTAAATTTGAATTTTTAAATAAATGAAAGTAGCAATTTTAGGATATGGAAAAATGGGAAAAGAAATTGAGAAGATTTCTTTATTTAGGGGACATGAGGTAATATATAAAATTGATAAAGAATCTCAAGTTGAAAATATTTATAATGCTGATGTCGCAATTAATTTTTCAACACCTGAAACTGCAGTACAAAATATAACACTAGGACTAAAAAGTTCTGTCCCAGTTGTGAGTGGAACCACTGGGTGGCTTTCTGATTTAAATAAAATAAAAGAATTATCCCAAGAAAAAAACACAAGTTTCCTTTACTCATCTAATTTTAGTTTAGGTGTAAATTTATTTTTTGAATTAAATAAGAAACTTGCAGAAATAATGAAAAAATACAATCAATATAATTTAAAAATCGAAGAAATTCACCATACCCAAAAAATTGATAAACCAAGTGGAACTGCCATATCACTAGCTGAAGGTATAATTGAAAATGGAAATTATGAAGGGTGGACAATGGATGACAAGAAAAACACAATTAATATTAATTCAAAAAGAATTAATAAAGTTCCTGGAACACATATTGTAAATTATTTTTCAGAAATTGATTCCATTGAAATAAAACACACGGCTAATAACAGAAAAGGATTTGCCTTGGGAGCGGTTTTAGCTGCTGAATGGATAATAAATAAAAAAGGAATTTTTAAAATGAGTGATGTAATAAATGATTCTAATTTCAAATTCTAATTATGACAATATTCCAATGGCTTATCTTTTTTTTTATCATTCAACTTATTCATGGTCTTGGCACATGGAAATTATATAAATCAGCTGGTTATAAGTCATTAGTTTCATTCATTCCGTTTTATAATGCCTTAGTTTTAATGAAAATTATTAATAGACCTTGGTGGTGGGTGATTTTACTTTTAATTCCTGTAGTAAATTTGCTTATTTTACCTGTTATTTGGGTCGAAACTAGTAAAACTTTTGGAAAAAACTCTACCACTGAATTAGTACTTAGCATAATAACTTTAGGTTTCTTTCTATTTTCTATTAATTATTCAAAAAAGATTAAATACATTTCTGAAAGGGATGTAAGTTCTAAAACAGCGCTTGGAGAATGGATTAGTTCAATAATTTTTGCTATAATATTAGCAACAATAGTTCACACTTATTTTATTCAGCCCTATATAATTCCTACAGGTTCTCTAGAGAAAACATTATTAGTAGGAGATTTTTTATTTGTGAGTAAATTCCATTACGGTGCTAGAGTCCCCCAAACAGCAGTTTCTTTTCCGATGGTTCACGATACTATCGTTGGAACTGGGATTAGATCCTATTTAAATAAACCTCAAATTCCATATTTAAGACTTCCAGGGTTTGAAAAAATAAAGAGAAATGAAATAGTTACATTTAGTTGGCCTGCAGATACTGTTCGAAAATTTTTTGTCAAAGAAAAAGGAGTAAAAAAACCTATCGACAAAAAATCAAATTATGTTAAAAGATGTGTCGCTATTCCCTCTGATACTCTCGAAATAATAAATGGATTAGTTCATATTAATGGCAAAATAAGCCAAATGCCGTTTAGAGCAAAACCTATTTATTCATACACAGCACATAACAATAAAGGAGTTTCGGTATCTAAACTGATAAAGCTAGGTATTGATATAGAAAGGAAGTTCAAAATCTCAGAGATTACTCAACAAAAATATAATCAAATTCAGCCCTATATCAAAGGTATACTTGACAATAATCCCGATAATTTCACTGTTTTGACTGGCTCAAAGGGTATTCCCTATGAAATAAGATTAAAAAACAGAATTGTTTTAACAGAACTTACTGACTACAGCAGAGATTTGTTACTCACAAAAGAGGAAGCAACAATTATTAGAAATAGTAATTTAATTGATAGCTTAGTTAGAACATTTAAAACATTCAAATCTTATAATACTTCATTCTTTCCAAACGATATAAAATACAACTGGAACGAAGATAATTTTGGACCTGTTATTTTACCAAAAAAAGGATCTAGAGTTAAATTAAATTCAAATAATTTGCCATTATATAAAAAAATAATAAGAGAATATGAAAAAAATGAACTTACTCTTTTAGACAATGAAATTAAAATTAATGGAATAATTACTAAAGATTATACTTTTAAACAGGATTACTATTGGATGATGGGAGATAATCGCTATAGATCAGAAGACAGTAGATCTTGGGGATTTGTTCCTGAAGATCATATCGTGGGCAAACCGGTATTTATATGGATGAGCATTGAAGGAATTAATGATGGTTTTAAAAACTGGAAAATAAGATGGGAAAGAGTTTTTACTACTGTAAATTTAGATGGTGAGCCAAAATCATACAGATGGTATTTTCTTTTCGGAATATTATGCGTATTGGGTTATTCTGAATTCAAAAAAAGAATAAAAAAACAACCAAATAAGTTTTGAAAGAAACTTTTAAGGTCATGATACCCTCATATTTTGCACCTATTTCTCATTGGAGAGACATTGTTAATGGAAATATAATCTGGGATTTAAATCAAAATTTCACAAAGCAAACAATTAGAAACAGAACATATATATACGGTCCTAATAAAGTTTTAAAATTAATTATTCCTGTAAAGCACTCAAAGAATAGTTTTACATTAGAAGAAGCTCAAATTCAAAATGATTTTCAATGGCAAAAAGATCACTGGAAATCTATTGCGTTTTCATATAAATCTTCTCCTTTTTTTGAACATTACGAAAATTCTCTTAAAAATTTATATACAAAGAAATACAATAAACTTTCTGAGTTTAATTTTGATGGTATTAAATTAATTTGTGAATGGTTAGAAATAGAATTTAAATTGAATCTAACAGAGTCGTACGTTGAAAAATATGAAAATAAAATTGATTTGAGATATAAATCTGAAAAAAAATATATTGATTTAATTAAATTAAAAAAATATATTCAGGTATTTTCTTATAAATATGGTTTTAAAAACAACCTTAGTATTCTCGACCTTATATTTAATGAAGGTCCAAATAGTTTAAATTATTTAGAATAAAAAAAGCAGGCCATAAGCCGGATTCTGTCGTGCCCTATCATTTATCTAGACAAAATATTACTATTTTGCTCAAACCGCCCACCCTCCAACATTGAACGAGCAGTTCTCAAGCGTTGGTCTATGTGACGTTTCACCTTATAGAGTTTACATGATTTCACTACAGCCTAACTGTACATTCTTTCTGTTGCACTAGTCCTCTATTTTCATAGTGACGGGTGTTACCCGCTATAATGCTCTTTGGTGTCCGGACTTTCCTCTTTTGAAAAACAAAAGCGATAAGGTGGCCTGCTAGGCAAAAGTATGCTAAAAATAACTGTTGATAAAAAATTTTATTTAATTAATTATATCAATAAATTAAAGGTCTAATTTTTATATTTGTTAGATGAATAACTTTGTTGTTTCAGCACTTAAATATAGGCCAAGTAGTTTTGATAATGTCATTGGTCAAAGCTCAATAACAAAAACTTTAGAAAATGCTATAAAACAAAATCAACTTCCTCAAGCTTTATTGTTTTGTGGTCCAAGGGGAGTTGGAAAAACTACATGCGCGAGAATACTAGCCAAAAAAATAAATAAAAAAGAAGATGAATCAAATGACTTTTCTTTTAATATTTTTGAATTGGATGCCGCTTCGAACAATGGTGTTGATGATATTAGAAATTTAATCGATCAGGTTCGTATTCCTCCACAATCAGGAAAATATAAAGTTTATATCATTGATGAAGTTCACATGTTGTCTGGTCAAGCTTTTAATGCATTTTTAAAAACTCTAGAAGAACCTCCAAGCTATGCTATTTTTATATTAGCTACAACTGAAAAACACAAAGTCATACCAACCATTTTGTCCAGATGTCAAATCTATGATTTTAAAAAAATAAGCACGGATGATATTAAAGTGTATTTAGAAAAAATTGCGAATGTAGAAAAAATCCAATATGAAGAAGAAGCTTTGTATTTGATTGCCAAAAAAAGCGATGGTGCTTTAAGAGATGCCTTGTCAATTTTCGATAGACTTATAAATTTCACGGAAGGAAATATCACTAAACAATTAGCCTATGAAAATCTAAATGTTTTAGACTATGACACCTATTTCCTAACTTATGAATATCTTATAAAAAATGATATTACAAATATCCTTTTACTTTTAAATGAAGTAATTGAAAAAGGATTTGATGGACAACATTATATAGATGGATTCTCTACACACTTGAGAGATTTAATGGTTGCTAAAAATTCATCTACGCATATTTTACTTGAACAAAACGATATATTATCAAAAAAATATGTTGAACAATCTAAGATAAAGCCTGTCGATTTTATTTTACAAGCTATTGATTTAACTCAAGAATGTAGTTATCGATATAAATCAAGTAAAAATCAACGGCTATTAGTAGAAATATGCTTAATGAAATTATGCTCAATATCTGAAATTGAATTAAAAAAAAAAATAATTATTCTTCCTAGTAACATAATTGAGAAAAAAGAATTAATTCCGCAAAAAAATAACGGTAATCAAATTGACTCAGAACTTCCAAGTAATCTTATTAAAAATGAAGAAAAAATTGAAGAAATTAATATAAAATTAGACGAAGAAAAAATAATTTCAGGATTATCAATATCGAGTTTAAAAATTAAAAAAGATATAGAAAAAAAGAAAAAAATAGAAAAACAATCAAAGGAATTAGAAAACTTAAAAGAATTATTTAATAAGGAAGATTTAGATAGAGAGTGGAAGATTTATTATACAAATTTATTGAAAAATGGAAAGAAAAATCTTGCTAGTATTTTACAAATAGATAAACCTAAAATTAAAAATAAAAGTGAAATTCATTTTACTTTATCAAATAATACAAATAAAATTGAATTAGAAAAAAATAAATTTGGATTAGTTAATTTTTTAAAAGAAAGACTAAAAAATAATAAAATTGAACTCTTTATAAATGTCAATAAAGAAAAAGAAAAGAAATTTATATATTCTCCAATGGAAAAATTTGAAAAACTTAAATCCATTAATAATAGCATAGAAAAAATGCGTAAAGAATTTAAGTTGGGACTATAAATCATTTAAAAGTTCTGAAACCATCCCATCAGCCAAACCAATTTTAGGAACTTCAATTTGACAAGCACCAATAGAATTTAACAAAAACTGAAAAATTTTTCCTACTGGAACAATTACATCGATTCGATCAGGATTAAGTTTCAATGTCAAAGTTTTATCTATGTCAGACATCTTTTCTAATTTAGAAATAATAGAATTAAATTTTTTTATTGAAAGTGGTGAACCAATTTTAATTCCAGAAATTTTATAAATTTTATTAATATTTCCGCCAAAACCAACGATTCTAATATTTTTATAAAGAATCAGATTATTACTAATCCATGAATAAAAAGATTCCCAAGTTTTTTTTGTTACAAGTCCATTTATTAATCTCACACCTCCAATTTTAAATGATTTAGATTTTAAAATTTCACCACCTTTAAATATTGTAAGTTCTGTACTTCCTCCACCAACATCTATTAAACAAAATATTTCTGAATTATCAATTTCATTGAACATTTTATCATTTGTTATTAAAGCACCTTCTTTTTTACCATCAATAATTTTAATCGAAATACCTGATTTAGATTTAATCTCTTTAAGAATATTTAAACCATTTTTAGAACTTCTCAATGCTGAAGTAGCATAAGCTAAATATTTTTCCACTTTATGAACTTTCATTAATAACTTAAATGCTTTCATACTGTCAACTAATCTAGAAATATTCTTTTCAGAAATTATTCCTGACGTAAAAGCATCTTGACCTAATCTAATTGGTACTCGAACCAAAGCATTTTTTGTAGTTTCAGTAGGGAAATTATCTCTTACAATAACGTTAGAAATTAATAATCTAATAGCATTTGATCCAATGTCTATTGTTGCAAATTTTTTAATTTTTTTCAATTTTATTTGAATAATATTGATAAATCATTTCTTGGGATCTAAAACTATTTTTTGAATCGGGGAGACTTAACGTATTAGCACAGTTAACTAGTGACGATTTAAGATTATCTTTCCAATATATTTCGAAAATATCATTTATTTCTTCTTTCAAATCATCTTGAAGAATTGGACATGTTACCTCAACTCTATTGTCTAAGTTTCTGGTCATCCAATCAGCCGATGAAATAAAAACTTTGTTGTTTTCATTGTTATTAAAAATCATTAATCTAGTGTGCTCCAAAAATCTATCCACTATACTAATAACTTCAATGTTGCTACTCATGTTTTTTATTCCAGGGACTAGACAACAAATTCCTCTAACAATCATTTTAATTTTAACACCAGAACGACTAGCATCATACAGGGATTTTATTAAACTGTAACTAGTAAGATTATTAATTTTAATTTTTATCCAAGCAAACTTTCCACTTTTAGCATTCAAAATTTCATTTTGTATTAATTTTTTAATTCTTGACTCAGTATTTACTGGAGAAACAAAAATATTTTTAAAATTGTATTTTTTATAATTTGCTGTAAAAAACTTAAAAACATCAGAAACTTCATTTAATATTTTTTCATTGGAAGTGAAAAGAGTTAAATCTGTGTAAATTTTAGCTGTAGATTCATTAAAATTTCCAGTACTAATAAATCCATACTTTTTTATAGAATTACTTTCAATTCTTTCAATCAAACATATTTTACTATGAACCTTTAAATTTGGAGATCCAAAAATTAATTTTACCCCGTTCGATTGCATATCTTTAGCGTACTTTATATTAGCTGATTCATCAAATCTTGCCTGTAATTCAATCTGTACTATAACTTTCTTCCCATTTCTAGCAGCATTAATTAAAGCACTTGCAATTTTAGATAATTTGGATAATCTGTAGATAGTAATTGATATCTTCTTTACTTTGGGGTCAATTGAAGACTTCATTAATAAACTGATTATATATGAAAACTTTATGTATGGTGTATGTATTAAAAAATCACGTTCCTTTAGCTTGTTAAAAGTATTATCACTGTGACTAAAATTTGAGATATTTAGTGGAGAAAAAGACTTATAAACCAACTTATCATCTAAATTTGGAAAATCCATATAATCACGTCTGTTATGATATTTCCCTCCAGGAATAATACTGTCAGTTTCTAAATTTATACCCATTTTTTTAGTTAAAAATTCTAAAGTATCATCATTAATCTTACTATCATAAACAAATCTTACTGGGTCAGCACTAGATCTTTCTTTTACACTTTGAGCAATTTTATCTAAAAAACTTTTTGAAATATCGTCATCAAAATCTAGTTCTGCATCTCTACTTGTTTTAACCATAAAGGCATTTATAGTTATAGGATTAAAAATTTTAAAAATATCTTTTAAATGAAGTCTTATAATATCATCTATGATAATTATTTGCTTTATAGATTTTTTACTTGGAAGTTTAACAAAGCGATTTAAGGTTTTAGGAATTCTAATAATAGCATATTGTATTTCGTCGTTGAGTAATACCATTCTAACAATTAAAAAAGAAAGGTTTTCTTTAAATTTTGGAAATTTTTTCTTGGAATCTAAGATAATTACATCAATTGATGGGCTTATGTACTCAAAAAAATAGTTACTTATAAAGCTTTTATGACTAGATTCAACGGATGATTCGTCTAAAAAAAAAATATTTTTTTTTTCTAGAAGGATAATAATTGAGTTTAAAATTTTAAAACTTTTCTGTTGAAGCGATGTAGATTTAAGTGTAATATCATTCAATAGTTCTTTTGCAGTTCTATCTTTATATAGTCTTTTTCCGGAATTTGAACTAACGGCTATTCTTTTAACAGTAGCGTATCTAACTCTAAAAAACTCATCTAGATTATTCGAAAAAATACCAAGAAACCGAATTCTCTCAATAAGTGGTACAGAAGGGTTATTAGCCTCAGTTAAAACTCGTTCATTGAACTCTAGCCAACTTAATTCTCGGTTTATAAATATATTTTTTTGGCTTATCATTTAAAATTCTTTGGAAAAAAATAATTACACTTTCCTTTTTTTACATCTTTCCACAAAGATACATCAAATTCAAAAATCAAAATCCCAGTGGTGGGAACATGAAGATTTACAATATCAGAATATTTAGCTAATAAATTATTACAAGAATTATTATGAGAAAAAATCACAACTGTCTTAAGTCTATTATTTAAATTTTTAATAAACAAATCAACTTGGTCTCCAAAAAAATCATACAAATTAGGTGACTTAGTGACCTTGAGTTTCGTATAATTAATTAAATTATCTGAAAAGATTTTAGCAGTTTCTAATGTTCTTAATGAATCGCTTGAATAGATAGCATCCAAATCAATTAATAAATTATTTAATATTTGAACCATTAAAACTGCATCATTAAAACCTCTTTTTGAAATCGGTCTTTTAATGTCACTTACGTTATGTTCCCAAGAGGATTTAGCATGTCTAATTAAAATTATTTTTTTCATGGTGACAATCTCTTGTTCACCCATTTTTTATTTTCATTAAAAAAAATAATTCTGTCATGTAAACGATTGTCTCTCCCTTGCCAGAACTCAATAGAACTTGGAACAACATTAAAGCCGCCCCAATTTTTGGGTTTTATTAATTCTTTGTTATTTGATATAAAATTATTTAATTTTTCATCAATAAAATTTCTAGAGGGAATAACTTCACTTTGATTGGAAATAATAGCACCTACTCTACTACTTTGTGGCCTAGAATTGAAGTATTCAATAGAATCATGTTCACTGATTTTATGAGTTATACCTTGAATAATAACTTGCCTTTCCATAGAAGGCCAATAAAATGATAAACATACGTTTGAATTAACTGAAATGTTTTTACCTTTTCTACTATCATAATTAGTATAAAAAACAAAACCTGACTCTGAAAATTTTTTCAACAATACGATTCTAGTTAAAGGTAAATAATCAGAACTCACAGTAGATAATGACATTGCATTTGGTTCAATTTCTGTTCCAAATTTTTCAATCTCATCAAACCATTTAGAAAATAAAACAAAAGGATTATCAGGTAAATCACTTTCATTTAACTCACCCTTAAGATACTTGTCTCTATATCCACTTAAATCTTTTGACATATTCTAAATTAATGTTTATTATTAAAAAATAAAACTCTTGTTCTCAATTGCTAATTCACAGTTTGCAAAAATATTTTTAGCCTCATTTAGAAACAAATCTAAATCATTATATCTAGACGAAAAATGACCTAAGATAAGTTTTTTAACATTTGAATTTTTTGCTATGATTGCAGCTTGTTCTGCTGTAGAATGAAATGTTTTTACAGCGAAATTTTGATCTTTTTTTAAAAATGTAGACTCATGATATAATAAATCACATTCTCTAATTTGTTCTGTAATTCTTAAATTAAAAAGAGTATCACTACAAAATGCATAAACAATATCTGGACTCAAAGGCTCTACTAATTTGATGTTTTTTATAATTTCTCCCTTCTGATTCACTCCATCTTTTCCTAATTTAATGCCTGCAAATTGTGTTTTATCAATTCCTGAATCAATAGCTCTTTTAACAATTAATTTGTGACTAGTTATTTTTTTTCTAAATAAAAATCCGTTGGTGTAGATTCCATGACAAAGTGGAATTGTTGTTACTGTAAAATTGTTTTTGTTAATTATAACTTGGGGTTTTTTACTATTTAGTTCTAAAAAATTTAATTTATAATTAGTCCAGGTTTTACCAACTTTCATCAATGACGTAATTATTTCCTTAATTCCCTTGGGGCCAAAAATATTTAAAGGTTTTTCTCTTCCTAATAAGTTAAAAGTTAAAATTAAACCAGGAAGACCAAAATAATGATCTCCATGTAAATGAGAAATTAAAACATCTTCAATTGAATTGAATTTAATTTTATTTTTTCTTAATTGAAGTTGAGTTCCTTCACCACAATCGATAAGAAATGATTTTCCATTGTGTTCTAAAACCTGAGAAGTTGTAAAACCTTTATGAGATGGGTAAGCCGATAAACTGCCTAATATTGTTAATTTCATTACAAATCCAAATCTCTTTCAATTTCTTCCAAATCTATAAAATCAATAGCTTCTTGAAGCGTTGGGATAAGATTTAACTCATTACAAAAACTAATATTTTTAGTTAAAATTACTAGCGATTTTTTACAAAATTTTTGTGATTTAAATAAAATTTTAAACAAATCTAAAAAACTTTCTGGTTTGACCTGATTACAATCAATTATAAGATTATTTTGATTTATATTATTAAATTCTAACTCTAAACTTTGGTTACTATCATTTTTATTTAAAACAATAAGATTATACTTTTTTAAAGAAGTTAAAGTCATTATCAATAAAGTTTTGAAGCTAATAAATACATCACTGCCATTCTAATTGCAACTCCGTTTTCAACCTGATCTAAAATAATAGCTTGAGAAGAATCAGCAACTTCACTAGTAATTTCTACACCACGATTAATAGGACCTGGGTGCATGATAATAATTTCTTTATTCAAACCATCTAATATGTTTTTATTTAGTCCAAATTGTTGTACATATTCTCTAATAGATGGGAAATAGCTTTCAGACATTCTTTCATTTTGAATTCTAAGCATATTTACAGCATCACACCATTTTAATGCTTTCAATAAATCAGTTTCGACTTTTACATCCAATGATTGTATATATCTTGGTATAAGTGATTTTGGACCACAAACCATAACTTCGGCTCCCAATTTTTGATATGTAAATATGTTTGATAAAGCAACTCTGGAATGTAAAATATCTCCAACTATTAAAATTTTTTTATTTTTTAATTGACCAAGTCTTTCTATAAGTGAATATGCATCTAATAAAGCTTGAGTTGGATGTTCATGCGTTCCATCCCCAGCGTTAATTATACATGAATTAATATTTTTAGATAAAAAAACACTTGCTCCAGGACTTGGATGTCTTATAACAACCATATCAACTTTCATAGAAAGAATGTTATTTACAGTGTCAATTAATGTTTCTCCCTTTTTAACAGAGGATGATGAAGACGAAAAATTAACTACATCAGCGGAAAGTCTTTTTTGTGCTAGTTCAAAAGAAATCTTTGTTCGAGTACTGTTCTCAAAAAAAAGATTTGCAATAGTTACATCTCTTAAAGAAGGAACTTTCTTTATTTTTCTATTAATAACTTCTTTAAAATGATCTGTAGTTTCAAAAATTAATTTTAAATCCTTAATATTTAAGTATTTAATTCCCAATAAATGGTTTACACTTAAATCACTCATCAACTATTTTTAAATAAATAAACTGCATCCTCATTGTCTTTTTCTTTCCAACATACTTTAACTCGTTGATTTAGTCTTGAATCTACTTGAGTTCCACAATAGTCGGGTTGAATAGGTAATTCTCTAGAAAATCTTCGATCAATTAAATTTAATAATTGAACTGCCCTAGGTCTTCCAAATGCTTGAAGAGCGTCCATAGCTGATCTTATACTTCTACCTGTAAAAAGTACATCGTCTATTAAAATAACTGTTTTGTTCTCTATTGAAAAATCAATTTTTGTTTTATTAGCTTTTAAAACTTTTTCACTTCTTCTAAAATCATCTCTATAAAATGTTACGTCCAATAAACCAAATTTAATTTCATCACAATCATTAATAAGTAATTCCATAATTCGTTCAGCGAGATAAACTCCCCTTGGTTGAATTGCTATTATGACCGTTTCAGAAAAATTGTTGTGGTCTTCTATTAATTGAAAAGATAGTCGATGAAGTATAGTGGAAATCTGCCTAGCGTTCAGTATTTTTTTTGGGCTCATCACGCTTATTTGAGACAAAATTAGTGTTTTTTTTCTTTTTATGATAAAATTTAAATTTCTTGATTTAAAACGAAACAAAAAATTAAGTTGATTTTAATTTTTTAGATAACTTTAAATAAGTTCCGTCGTAAAGTTTCGAACGGATTTTAGAAAAGGCTGACAAAGTTTCTTCAATGTCTTTAATGTTGTGAGAAGCTGTAGGAATTAGTCTTAATAATATCACTCCTTTTGGAACAACAGGGTAAACAACAATAGAACAAAAAATAAAATACTTTTCTCTAAGCTCCCTAACCATTATCATAGCTTCTTGGATAGTTCCTTTTAAAAAAACAGGTGTTACACAACTTTGTGTAGTTCCTAAATCAAAATTTTGAGATTTAAGACCAGACTGTAAAGCTTTTACGTTAGTCCAAAGTTTTTCTCTGATCTCAGGTTTAGTTTTTAACAACTCTAATCTTTTCAAAGCACCAATAACTAATTGCAATTGCAATGACTTAGCAAAAACTTGTGACCGCATATTATATTTAAGAAAATCAATTATCATTGCGTCTGCAGCTATAAAAGCTCCAGTACTTGCCATAGACTTAGCAAATGTGGCAAAATACACATCTATTTGATCTTGAACACCTTGTTCTTCTCCAGCTCCAGCTCCAGTAGCACCTAATGTCCCAAAGCCATGAGCATCATCGACTAGCAACCTAAAATTAAATTTACTTTTTAATGCAACAATTTCTTTTATTTTACCTTGTTCACCTCTCATGCCAAAAACACCCTCAGAAATTACTAAAATACCTCCTCCAGTTTTTTCCGCAATTTTAGTGGCTCTTTCAAGATTTAAAGTTAAACTATCAATATCATTGTGTTGATAAGTAAATCTTTTACCAACATGAAGCCTAACACCATCAACAATACAGGCATGTGCATCAATATCATAAACGATAACATCATTTTTTGAGACTAATGAATCTATTGTAGACAAGATTCCTTGGTAACCAAAATTAAGAACATAAGCTTTTTCTTTTGAAACAAAATTTGCTAATTCATTTTCTAATTGTTCATGGAATTTAGTATGACCTGACATCAATCTGGCACCCATTGGATAAGCAGATCCATATTTTTTAGCTGCTTCAATATCAGCCTCTATAACTTCAGGAAGATTTGCTAAACCAAGGTAGTCATTAACACTCCAGGTAATAACTTCTTTTCCATTAAATTTCATTCTGTTTCCAATTGGTCCTTCTAATTTTGGAAAAGCAAAATACCCTTCTGCAATACTTGCATACTTTCCCAAAGGACCTTTATTTTCTATGATTTTATCAAATAAATCTTTCATTTTATTAACTAAGAGAGCTTAAATGTGTAAAATTAATCTATTTAATGTATTCAATGGGCTTTTCAAGTGCAGTTTTTTCAGAATCAAAGAAACCTTGATCATACATCCATTTATCACTATATATTTTACTCATATACCTTGAACCGTGATCACAAAAAATCATAACTACATTACTGTTTTTATCAAACAAACTTTGTTTAGATAATTGCTTGACAGCTTGCATCGCAGCACCCGAGGTGTAACCAACAAACAACCCTTCTTTCAGTGCAATTTCTCTAGATGTATGCGCACTTTCTTCGTCTGAAACCTTTTCAAACATATCAATAATATCGAAGTCTGTAGCAGTTGGAATCAGATTTTTACCTAAACCTTCAATTCTATATGGATAAATTTCATCTTCATCAAATTCTTGTGTTTCGTGATATTTTTTTAGAACTGAGCCATAAGCGTCAACTCCTATGATTTTTATTTTAGGATTTTGTTCCTTTAAAAATCTTGCAATTCCAGAAATTGTACCTCCAGTTCCACTACTCGCAACCAAATGCGTGATAGATCCACCTGTTTGATTCCATATTTCGGGACCAGTGGTTTTATAATGAGCCTCAATATTAAGATTATTAAAATATTGATTGATATAAAAAGATCCTTTTATTTCTTCGTGCAATCTTTTAGCTACTTGATAATAAGATCTGTCATCATCAGCACTCACATGAGCTGGGCAAACATAAACTTTAGCTCCCATAGCCTTTAACATATCTATCTTGTCAGGAGATGATTTTGATGATACTGCCAAAATACAATTGTAGCCTTTGATAATGCTTACCATAGCTAAACTAAATCCGGTATTTCCAGAAGTTGTTTCTATTATTGTTCCGCCAGGTTTTATCAAGCCCTTTTTTTCAGCAGATTCAATGATGTGCAGAGCAATTCTATCTTTATTTGAGTGGCCTGGATTAAATGCTTCAACTTTGGCGTAAAAATTTCCAGGAATATTTTTGACAATCTTATTTAACTTTAAAAGTGGTGTTTTCCCTATTAGTTCTAAGGCACTTTTGTAAGCTTTAACTCTTCTATTCATTTAAAATATCTTCCTTAAAGTTGTTCGCAAATTACTTAAAAAAAGCTGGCATCACCAAATTTAATAGCTAATTATGAATGTTTTCCAGACTAAATAAAAAAACATACTCTCTAGCAACTTCTTTTAATGCGTCAAATCTTCCTGATGCACCTCCATGACCCGAATCCATATTAGTTTTTAATAATAATAGATTCTCTCCTACTTTTAACTCTCTTAATTTTGCAACCCACTTAGCAGGTTCCCAATATTGAACTTGTGAATCATAAAGACCTGTTGTTACAAGCAGATTAGGATATTTCATTTTTTTTATATTATCGTATGGTGAATAAGATAATATATAATTATAAAATTCTTCGTTATTAGGATTTCCCCATTCATCATATTCTCCAGTGGTTAATGGGATTGTTTCGTCCAACATAGTTGTTAATACATCCACAAATGGCACAGCAGCAATAACGCCATTGTAAAGCTCAGGTTCCATATTAATAACTGATCCCATTAATAATCCACCAGCAGATCCCCCATAAGCATAAGTTTGATCAGTATTTGTATATCCTTCAGAAATTAAATGTTTTGTACAACTAATAAAATCTTTAAAGGTGTTTGTTTTTTTTAATAATTTTCCTTCATCATACCATTCTCTTCCCATATACTCACTTCCTCTAACATGTGCAATTGCAAAAACAAATCCTCTATCTAACAATGATAAACGACTGACAGAAAAATATGGATCAATAGTATTTCCATATGAACCATAACCATACAACAACAGAGGATTTTTATTATTTTTTATTAGCCCTTTTTTATAAACTAACGAAATAGGAATTTTTGTGCCATCTTCAGATTGAGACCAAATTCTTTCGGAAGTATAATTTTTATTTTTAAAGTTATCGTCTAAAACCTGTTGTTGTTTTCTTATTGTTTTCTTCTTTGTAGACATGTTGAAATCTATTATTGAGAGAGGTTGAGTTAAAGAATTAAACCCATACCTTAAGATATTAGTATCGAAATCAACATTTGTTGTTGTGTATAATGAAAAAGTTTCACTTTTGAAATCCAAATAATAACTTTCTGAATCATCCCATTTTCGAACATTTATTCTATTTAATCCATTTGCTCTTTCACTAATAACTAAATAATTTTTAAAAATATCTATTCCCTCTATTAAAACATCCTTTCTATGATCTATTACATTAATCCAATTTTTATATTCAGTACCACCAATAGGTGTTTTCATTAACTTATAATTTTTAGCATTATCAATATTTGTTATTATATAAAAAAACTTTTCGTAATGATTTATACTGTATTCTAAACCTCTTTTTCTTTGGTTAAATAGTCTAAAATTATCTGAAGGTTTATTGGCGTCTAAAAATTGGAATTCAGATGTTAAAGTACTGTGAGATGAAATTATGATGAACTTATTAGATTTAGATTTAGACACACTAGTGTAAAAGGTATTGTCTTTTTCATGAAAAACTATTTTATCATCTTTAGATTTTGTTCCTATCTCATGTCTGAGAATCTTATCATTCCTTAAAGTATCAGAATCTCTATTAGTATAAAATAACGTTTTATTGTCGTTAGCCCAAGCAAATCCACCAGACGTATTAATTATTTGATCATTTAAGACCTCTCCGGTTTGTAAATTTTTAATTCTAATTGTATACAATCTTCTTGAAAGCGTATCAATACTGTACGCAGCGAATTTATTGTTAGGACTAATTTTAATATTAGATAAATTAAAATACTCATGACCTTCTGCTAATAAATTACAATCAAATAAAATTTGGTCTGTGGAATTTAAATCTGATTTTCTTCTCAAATAAACTGGATAGTTTTTATTCTTTTGATATTTAGTTAGGTACCAATAGCCATTCAAAAAATAAGGAACTGACTGGTCATCTTCTTTAATTTTATTTTTAATTTCCTTGTATATAATCTCTTGAAAATCTTCAGTATCCGAAGTCATTTTTTTAAAATAATCATTTTCTTTTTCTAAATATTCAATAACTTCAGAATCATCCCTATTTTTTAACCAGAAATAATTATCAACTCTTTTTGAGTCAAATCTTTTAAGCTCTTTTGGTATTTTTTTTGCAGATGGTGGAAGAATTTTTTTTAAAAGGTGTTTCATTTTTTTAATATAGTCAGACAAATATGAGACTTTAACTAAAATCTTAGGTCGTTTAAAATTTCTAAAAACCTACTATGCATTAAATTATCATAATCCAGGTGAGTAACTACTCTTAATTTGTTGTCACCCATTGAAATAATATTCACTCCTTTATTGTTTAATCTTTCTAAAAAAAGTTGAGAAGATATTTTAGAGTTAATTTCAAAAATTACAATGTTTGTTTCAACAGGCTCAACCTTTTTTATATAAGAAAGTTTACTTAATGTTTTTTCAATTTCTATTGCCTTTTGATGATCTTCGGAAAGTCTTAAAAAATTATTTTCTAAGGCATAAATCCCACAAGCTGCCAAATAACCTACTTGCCTCATTCCTCCACCCAAAATCTTCCTTACTCTAATTGCCCTTTCTATTAATTCATGAGATCCAATCAGTACTGACCCTGCTGGACAACCTAATCCTTTGCTTAAACACACAGAAATCGAATCAAATATTAAACCATAATCTTTAGGATCTTGATTCATTTTGATTAATGCATTCCAAATTCTAGCACCATCCAGGTGATATGATAAATTATTTTCTAAACAAGTTTTTTTTATCAATTTAAGTTCATTTAAATTCCAACATGCACCACCTCCTTTATTTGTTGTGTTTTCTATACAAACTAATGAAGTTTTAGGGCTATGATAAAAATCAGGTGGATTGATTGCTTTGACTAACTGTTCATTATTGAACATTCCTCTTTCTCCGTCAATTAACTTACAAGAAACTCCACTATTAAAGCTAACACCACCCCCTTCATAATTATAAACATGAGCATACTTATCACAAATTAATTGATCTCCAGGGTTGGTATGAAGTTTTATTGCGGTTTGATTAGTCATTGTTCCGGAAGGAAAAAATAATGCTGAGTCCATACCAAACATTTTTGCAACCTTGTTCTCAAGTTTATTCACAGAGGGGTCTTCCTTAAAAACATCATCCCCTACTTTTGCATCCATCATAGATTTTAGCATTTTTTTTGATGGTTTGGTTACCGTATCACTAATTAAGTTAATATCCATAGTTCTTAATAATTTAATAACAAAGTTCATTAAGATTTGAAGAGCCAATTGGAGATCCATCAGGAATTTTTGGACTATCAATTAATTCAAATAGTTCTGGCTTTATTTTAAAATTTTTAATAATGCTTAAATATTCATGTTTGTACTTATTCATATATTTTTTTAAAATTAATAAATCCATTATGTTAGAAAGTTCTTTTTTAGCAATAGCTTTTACTTGAAAAAACGAACTTTTATTTGAAGCTAAATTTAAAAGGAACTTTAAATAGTTATTATTTATCACTTGTTGAACCTCAAATAAATACCTATCACTAAATTTTAAATTAAGTTCATATTTTGACTTAAAAGTATTATTTGTTAAAGTACTTAATAGGTAATCCAATGTCATATTTTTCAATCGGTCATTATTGAGACTACTTTGAATGACTAATCGATTCATTCTTTCAACATTTAATAATAATGAAAGGGTCATTTCACTTGCTGTAGACACTGCACTTAATGGATCGAAACTAACTCCTGTCATACTTTTAAAGGATTCTCTCGTTCTTGGTGAATTATATGCTCTAGGAGGAAATAATTTTAATTTTGATTTTGGGATAGCTAAGTTTTTAGCTTCTAAAGTTTTCAATATTGAAATTAGAGCATTATTCTGAATATCGTAAGGAATATTTTCAACAATTGTTTGTTTGTCGTCTCTTTTTGCGTAATTATAATCTAAACCTCCAATCAATTTTATAGTTGATTCGGTTTGATATCTGTGTAAAAAATAAAGAGGAACAAAAACATCTTCTAATTTACTGTAAGTCTCATATGATCTAATGTTATATTTTGAAAAATCACTGATCGCTTTATTTCTAACTTTCATAATATTATCTAAACCCTGAGAAACATTAGAATTATTATCCCATAAATGCGCATTTATATGAGCACCACTCTTTGCTCTAGCATCATAATCTGTAACAAACCTTAATCCATTATCATAAGCTTTATTCAAAATATCATTTAATAAAATTTGTTCATTTTTTTTATTGAACTCTGAATAGCTGTAAGCCACAGAAACTTTATCCCACTCACCTATTCCAACAGCATATGCTTCACTTAAATCAATCTTTTTATCCTTGATTTTAATTAATGGGTGAGGATAATCCATCACTGATGAGCGATTATTCGTACTTGCCGAAAAATTATGTGCAAAACCTATTGTATGTCCAACCTCGTGAGCACTTAATTGCCTAATTCTAGCTAAAGCCATTTCTAACATTTTATCATAATTCTCGTCTTCAACAAAAGGTTTAGACATCAAAGCTTGAGCTATTAAAAAGTCTTGTCTTATTCTTAAACTACCTAAACTAACATGACCCTTAATAATTTCACCAGTTCTAGGGTCAATTACACTTGATCCATAACTCCACCCTCTTGTAGATCTGTGAACCCATTGAATTACATTATAACGACAGTCCATAGGATCAGCATCGTCTGGTAATATTTTAACTTGAAAAGCATTTTTATATCCTATTGCCTCATAAGCTTGATTCCACCAAGAAGCACCCTCAATTAAAGCCGATCTAACTGGTTCTGGTGCGCCGGGATCTAAATAATAAATAATAGGTTCTTTTGCTTCACTTTTTTTAAGATATGGATTTATTTTCTCGAGTCTGTGTCTTAAAATATATTTTTTATTAATTTCCTTGTGAACGGGAGTTGCATAATCCATAAAAGAAATGGCCAAAGCTCCACTTCTTGGGTCAAAAATTCTTGGTTTATAATTATTATCTGGCAGCTTTATAAATGAGTGATGCTGAATCATACTTACTTTAGATGGATCGGGAGAAACACTTGAAATTAAACTTCCAACAGGATTGCCAACAAAGGTAAGTAATGCCTCAAACTCCACATTATTTGGAAAAGCTTTTGTTCTTTTCAGTTCCAATGCACTTTTAGATAAATCTAAATTATAATTACCCTGATTAGAAGATTGTAATCTGTTTTTAACACCATGGGCGTCTTGTAGTAAAAAAGGTGTTAAATCAATTGTATAAATATTATTTTTAAACTCAAAAATTTCAAAACCAAAAATTACTGAAAAAGTAAATGCTTGTTCAACACTTTTTTTTTCAGCCTCATTTTTAGAAATAGCTTTAAAATTTTGATTAGGTTCAATTAATAATAATTTATTTCCATATTTTTTAAATTTGACAATTCTTTCTTTTCCCAATTGTCCCCTATCCAAACCTATATCATTTGAGCCTAAACCAGTTGTTAAGGAATTTATATATAAAAAATCTTCATTTAAATTTTGTACTTCTAAAAAAATTTTATCAAAACTTTCATTATAACTAAAATTAAAAAAACCTGAAAATTTTTTATTCTTATTCATTTCTGATTGAGAAAAATTTGAAATGAAATAAAAACAACAAATAATAGGTAATAATCGAGTTAAATACATTTTTTTTAAATTTCTTAAATATAAAAATTAATTAAGTTTATTTTGATTCATATTTAAATGTATTTTTGTTGAAAATTTGAAATATATGATAACTTTAGATCAAATAAAAAATCTCCTTGAGCGCACCAAAGCACTAAGGAGATATCTTTGACATTGACTCAAAAAAAATTGAAATTTCTAATAAAGAGGAAGTCACATTTGATCCAAATTTTTGGAATGACTCGAAAAAAGCACAAAAAGTCATGAAAGAACTTCAATCTTTAAAACAGTGGATTAAAGATTATGAAAAAGCAAAATCTCTTTGTGAAGAACTTGAAATTTTATATGATTATTTTAAGTCAGAAGAAATTTCCGAAAACGAATTGAATATGCATTTCAAAAAATGTAACGAAAATGTAGAATCCATAGAGTTTAAAAATATGCTTTCTGGTGAAGGAGATGAAATGAGTGCAGTTATTCAAATCACAGCAGGAGCTGGTGGAACCGAAAGTTGCGATTGGGCTTACATGTTAATGAGAATGTATGTGATGTGGGCAGAAAAAAATAACTTCAAAGTCAAAGAATTAGATTTACAACAAGGAGATGTGGCGGGATTAAAATCTGTTACAATAGAAATAGAAGGAGAATATGGTTTTGGATGGTTAAAAGGCGAAAATGGAGTTCATAGACTTGTAAGAATATCTCCCTTTGACAGTAATGCAAAAAGACATACTTCATTTGCCTCAGTATATGTATATCCATTAGTAGATGAAACAATTGAAATAAATATTAATCCCTCTGAAATATCTTGGGAAACAATGCGTTCAAGTGGTGCTGGGGGACAGAATGTTAATAAAGTAGAAACTGCTGTTAGACTTCGACATGCTCCCTCTGGTATTGTTATTGAAAATTCAGAGACCAGATCCCAACTTGAAAATAAAGAAAAGGCTATGCGATTACTCAAATCTCAATTGTATGAAATTCAGTTAAAAGAAAAAATGGCAGAAAGAGAAAAAATAGAATCTAATAAAATGAAGATAGAATGGGGTTCGCAAATAAGAAATTATGTTCTTCACCCTTATAAACTAATAAAAGATGTTAGAACATCTTATGAAACAAATAATGTTGATGATGTTTTAAATGGTGGAATAAATGCTTTTTTAAAAGCATTTTTAATGAGTAATTAAATATGAAAATAGAAACAATAATTTTCGACTTAGGTGGTGTTCTTGTAGATTGGAACCCGGAATATGTGTATTTAAATGAGTTCAACGGAGATAGAAAAAAAATGCAATGGTTTTTTGACAACATTTGTACATCTAGCTGGAATGAAGAACAAGATGGAGGTTATTTAATGGCAGACGCAACTGATGAAAGAATCAATCTTTTTCCAAAATATAAAAAATTAATTAAAATGTTTTATGGTAGATGGGAAGAAATGTTGAAAGGTGAAATTAAGGGGACAGTTGAAATATTACACAAACTAAAAAGAAAAAAATATAAATTAATTGCTCTGACAAACTGGAGTTCAGAAACATTTCCTGTTGCCGTAAAAAAATTTAAATTTTTAAAATTATTTGATGGAATTGTTGTGTCAGGAAAAGTTAAAATGCTCAAACCCTCTCCTGAGATTTATAATTATACTTTAAAAAAATATGGCTTAATTGCTAATAAAAGTATTTTTATCGACGATCGAATATCAAATGTTGATGGAGCAATTAAATGTGGAATTCATGGCATACAATTTGTATCTCCTAAAAATTTAATTATTGCTTTAAAAAAATATGGAATCAAAATTTAAAAAATATACATTGCTTCACAATCCAAGATGTAGCAAATCAAGAGAAGGTCTGGAATATTTAAAATCAAAAGAAATTGAATTTGAAACCATCCTTTATTTAAAGAATCGATTAAATAAAAAAGAAATTGAAAGTCTAATTAATAGATCTGGTCTAAATCCCACAGATTTAATAAGAAAACAAGAAAAAGTGTGGAAAGAATTATATAAATTAAAGAAATTATCAAAAAGTCAAGTGATTCAACTTCTTTTTGACCATCCAACATTACTTCACAGACCTTTTTTTATAACAAAAACTAAAGCTATACTAGCAAATCCACCTCAAAACATTCTTGAAATTTTATAAAATAAACCTTTACCAAATCTTTTTGTCTTAATACTATATTTTTAAAAATGAAAAAAATTTATTTGTTATTGTTTACACTTATTCCATATGTTATTAATGCTCAACAAGGTTCTATAACAGTTTCTGGAACTATTTTAGATCAAGATTCTAAAACACCACTTGAATATGCAACAATTTCATTATTTAATGTAAATGATAGTATTGTTAAATATGGAGGTATTAGTGATTTGAACGGTAAGTTTAATCTGGAAATAAATATAGGTAATTATGATATTAAACTAAATTATATCTCATTTAAAGAAGTTACCATAAATAATGTAATGATTTCAAAAACTAAAGACTTAGGAAACATACTAATGTCAATTGATGAAAATATACTTGACGAGATAGAATTAATTGGAGAGAGAACAGAAGTTGAAATTAAACTTGATAAAACAGTGTATAATATTGGTAAAGACTTAACATTAAGAGGGAGTAGTGTTAGTGATGTTTTAGATAATTTACCCTCTGTAGCTGTTGATATTGATGGAAACGTATCTTTAAGAGGAAATCAAAGCGTCAGAATATTGATAAATGGTAAACCCTCAGGGCTAGTAGGCATTAGTAGCAATGATGCACTTAAGCAATTTCCCTCGGAAAGTGTTGAAAAAGTCGAAATCATTACTTCACCCTCTGCAAGATATGATGCAGAAGGAACAGCGGGAATTATTAATATTGTTTTAAGAAAAAATAAATTAGCAGGTTTAAATGGTTCAATATCAACAAATTTAGGGGATCCAAAATCTTATGGATTTTCAGGAAATATTAATTACAGGACTAAAAAAATTAATCTTTTTACAAACGCTGGTTATAGTCTGAGTAGTTACGAAAATCCCTCTTACAGTGAAACTGAATATTTTACTACTAACCCAGTAAATAATTTTATTAAAGAAAATAGCAATAGAAATACTGAAAGAGATTCTTATTACCAAAATACTGGTATTGAATATTTCTTTTCAGACAAAACAAGTTTAGTAGTTTCTTATTTGACAAGAAATAGTGACGATAAGGATATAACAAATAATAATATTAATCAAAATTTTCAAGGTGAAAAGAAATCTTCAATAAGGTCTGAGGTTGAAAATGAATCAGATGACACCAAAGAATTTTCTATAAATTTCACTCACGAGTTTAAGAATAAGGGTAATATAACGATGGATTTTCAAAAAGAAAAATCTAACGAGATTGAAATTGGTATTATTACAAATACACAATCAGTTCCAAATTTCATTAAATATTTAGGTGAAAGAGTTAATACAAATGAAAATCAAGACAGTGAACTTTATAAAATTGATTATGTATTACCACTTGGAGATGATGGACAATTTGAATTGGGTTTTAGAAGAAGTAATCGTTATCAAATTACAGATTATTTAGTAGAAGATCAAAATTTAAATGGTGAATTCATTAAAAATACGAACCTTAGTAACAATCTTTATTATAATGAAAAAATCAATGCATTTTATACTCAATATGGTAACAAAAAAAATAAATTATCATTTCTTTTTGGATTAAGATTTGAAGAATCATTAACAAATGTCAAACAGTTTGAAAGTAATAGTAACAGTAATAAAAAATACAATGATTTTTTTCCAACAATAAATTTAGCATACGAACTCAAAGAAAATGAAAGTATAACTTTGGGATACAACAGAAGAATAAGCAGACCTAGATCTTATTTTATAAACCCTTTTCCCTCAAGAACAAGTGAAACAAGTTTTTTCCAGGGTAATCCTTATTTGAACCCAACCTATTCAAATGGAATTGATCTAGGATATTTAAAAAGACTAAACAAAACAACACTTAATGGTTCAGTGTACTATAAAAAATCAAATGAAATATTTACTTTCATAACTGAAGCTACAGGTAATTCAGTTTTAGTCAATGATATTCTTGTTCCTGTGATTAGAAGGTCTCCAATAAACTTATCTTCTCAAGAAGAAATAGGTATTGAATTTAATACTAATTATTCGCATTCTAAAAATTGGAGAATTGGTGGTAATATTAATTTTTATCAATCAAATGTAGTTGGTAGTTATAATGAAATTGTTTATAATTCAAAAAATTTAATATGGTCTGGAAGATTAAATAATTATTTAAAAATATTTTCTTCAATTGATTGGCAAACTAGACTGAGTTACAGGGGCCCACAAAAAAATGCTATTTCGACTAGAAAGGCAAGTGTTAGTACTAATACCGCATTTAGCAAAGATATTTTTAATGATAAAATGACTTTAACATTTAAAATTAATGACATTTTTGAAACTCAGAATTGGAGATTAGAAACATTTTCTGAAACATATAAAAACTATACAGAATCTAGTTGGAGAGGGGGAAGGAGTTTTAATTTAAGCTTAATATACAGGTTTAATCAAAAAAAGAGTCAAACAAATAATAGATCAAATTATGAGGACTACGGAGGAGAAGGATTTGGAGGTTAGCTTACTTCTTTTTTAATTTATCTCTAATCTCCTTCATTCTCTCAAAAAAAGCTCCACTAACCCAATATGGAATTATAAAAGTTAAAAGCAAAATCATTAACCAGAATCCCATTGTCAATACTGTTAAAAACAAAATAAATCCTAAATATTGATCAAATTCCATATAAATAGTTATTTTGAAACAAATATAATTAAAGATATCTTTTTCATGAAATATTTTTTTCAACAATTAATGTAAATTAATACAAAAAATTTTGTAGTAAATTTGTAGTATAATTTCAAGATATGAAGTATAGAACTGAGAAAGACACTCTTGGGGAAGTTAAAGTTCCTGTTGATTGTTTGTGGGGAGCTCAAACTCAAAGATCAATCAATAATTTTAAAATAGGAAAACCTGCATCAATGCCAATTGAAATAATTCATGGTTTTGCATATTTAAAAAAAGCTGCTGCTCACACAAATCACAAATTAGGTGTTTTAAGTAAAATAAAAAGAGATCTTATTTCATCAGTTTGTGATGAAATAATTGACGGCAAACATGATAAGCAGTTCCCACTTGTAATCTGGCAAACAGGATCTGGAACTCAAACTAATATGAATATCAATGAAGTTATTTCTAACAGAGCTCATCTAATTGAAGGGAAAATATTAGGTAAATCTGAAAAAACTCTTTCTCCAAATGACGATGTTAATATGTCTCAATCATCAAATGATACTTTTCCCACGGCAATGCATATTGCTATTTATAAAAAATTATTAATAAATACCATCCCAAATTTAGAGGATTTTGAAAAAACTCTTTCAAGTAAAGTTTCTGAATTTAAAAATATTATTAAAATTGGTAGAACTCATTTAATGGATGCTACGCCCGTGACTTTAGGTCAAGAATTTTCAGGATATGAATCACAAATTAAACATGGGTTAAATTCTTTAAAAAATTCTTTAAATCATCTTTCTGAACTTGCTCTTGGCGCAACTGCAGTTGGAACAGGATTAAATTCTCCAAAAGGTTACGCTGAAGTTGCTTCCAAATTTGTTTCAAAATTTGCTGAGATAGATTTTATTTCAGCGATTAATAAATTTGAATCCATAGCCGCTCATGATGCTCTTGTTGAAACTCATGGAGCATTAAAATTAATCGCTAATTCTTTAAACAAAATTGCGAATGACATTCGAATGATGGCATCTGGACCTCGATCTGGAATTGGAGAAATTACTATTCCAGCGAATGAACCTGGAAGTTCTATAATGCCTGGGAAAATAAATCCAACACAATGTGAAGCTTTGACTATGGTTTGTGCACAAGTAATTGGAAACGACGTTTCGGTTACTATTGGTGGAATGCAGGGCCATTATGAATTAAACGTTTTCAAACCCTTAATGGCGGCTAATTTATTGGAATCCTCAACACTTTTAGGTGATGCTGTGAAAAGTTTTAATCACAATTGTGTTGTCGGAATAAAACCAAATAAAAAAAGAATTAAAGAATTAGTAAATAATTCTTTAATGCTAATTACTGCATTAAACAGTAAAATTGGATATTATAAAGCTGCTGAAATAGCAAATCTTGCACACAAAAACAGTACAACTTTAAGAGAAGAAGCAATTAAATTAGGCTATACTTCACCTGAGGAATTTGATAATTGGGTCGATGTAAAACAAATGATTGGAAAGTAGAATTAAACCCTTCCTTTTAGTGCATTAAATGCCCAGCCAATCGATATAAAACCAACACCAACTACTGAAAATCCGATTGCATAATCACGATACTTTATTACTCCTAATAATACAAGAGCAATTCCTAAAACAGTAAGAATAAATGATGCCCAAGCAAAAATTCCATTTTTATTTAATGCCATAACTTTTATTGTTGTTGTTTATGCAAATTAAAATATTTGTACAATTATAATGTTAAAATAATTATAAAATTATTTAATTTTCCCAGTCAAATTTTCTTTCCAGTTTTTCCAATTGTATTTTTTTGAAAAATACAGTATTGTTAATGGGTATAAAATAAAAATTGGTATTAACATACTAATAATTTCAGGCTGACCAATACTTTTTAGAACCGAATTAGTTTGTAAAACAGTCCAATCTGCTGTAACTAATAGAGCAATTAGCATGTTGTTTCCTGCATGAAAGCCTATAGCAAGTTCCATCCCTTTATCCATTAAGGTAATTATTCCAAAAAATAATCCGGTTAACACATAATGAATTAGCAAAACGGGACCTAATTTCATAACTTCAGGATTCCAATAATGTAATAAACCAAATGAAATGGAGGTGATTATTAATGGTACCCATTTGTTATTTACCATTCCACCAATACCCTGCATTAGATAACCTCGAAAAACATACTCTTCCCAACTAGTTTGTATAGGAATTAATAGGAATACAACTGAAAATAATATTAAAAAAGGTGTTAACTGGAAATTATAAGTATATTCATCAGGATAAATGATATAGCTAAAAATAGTTGTTACAATCACAAAAAAAGATGCAATAGTAAATGATGTTTTCATTTTTGAAAAATCGATGGTTTTTCTGGAAGTTGTAATGGATAAAAAAGTTTGATTGTGTAAAAATTTAATTACCAAAATGATTCCAATAAAGCCAATCAAATAGGGTAGTAAAAAGTAAAATAAAGTTAAATTACTGTCTTCCAAAACATACATCATACTAGTTTGATCAATTTTAGAAGCACCCTCTGCTCCAATTTTTGAGAAAATTGCAATTACAAATGGAATTGATCCTAATTGAGTCCCAATAAAAATTATAATACACCCTAAAAAGTACCTCCACCACTCATTTTTTACATTCAAAACATTTTCTAAAAACATTTAATTATTTTTATTTAAAACCATTGTTGAAAGCTTGCAATGAGATATTAAGTTATCGTTATCATCTGTAATTTTAATTTCCCATAGCTGAGTTGTTCTTCCCTTGTGAAGAGGTGTTGCTCTTGCATAAACATATCCTTCTTTAACACTTTTTAAATGATTTGCTGAAATAATTATTCCTCTCACTGTTTGGTTTATATAATCAACAGACATATATGATACTGCACTACCAACCGATTCTGCCAACGCAACTGTAGCCCCACCGTGTAGCACTCCATCAGGCTGATAAACTTTTGAAGTTACTGGCATTTTCGCTACTAAAAAATCTTCACCTATGTCAATAAATTCAATATCCAGTGTTTCCATTAAGGTATCTTTATTTGCTGAGTTAATTTTCTTAAGTATATTTTTTTTGTCCATAACTTTAAATATAAAAAAAACGCATTAGAATTAGTAATGCGTTTTTAAAATTATAAAAATAATATCAATTATTTAACCTCTTCAAAATCTACATCCTGAACATCATCGGAAGAGTCCTTTTTATCATCATTTTGGGCAGATCCACTTGGATCCCCCCCTGGACTTCCTGCTCCAGATTCAGCTTGTGCTTTATACATTTCTTCAGATGCATTTTTCCAAGCCTCATTTATTCCATCCAATGCTGTTTTTATACTTTCAACATCTTTAGATTCATGAGATTTTTTTAAATTTTCAAGAGATTCTTCAATTGCTTTTTTCTTATCGTCAGATAATTTATCACCATATTCTTTTAATTGACTTTCAGTTTGAAATATCATGGCATCTGCACTATTTAAAGTATCTACTTCTTCTTTAACTTTTTTATCCGATTCAGCATTTGCTTCAGCTTCTTTCTTCATTTTATCAATTTCCTCCTCAGTAAGTCCAGATGATGCCTCAATTCTTATATCTTGTGTTTTTCCAGTTGCTTTATCAGCAGCTGTTACATGAATTAATCCATTAGCATCAATATCAAAAGTTACTTCAATTTGAGGAACGCCTCTTGGAGATGGAGGAATGCCATCTAAGTGAAACCTTCCTATTGTTTTGTTATCTTTTGCCATTGGTCTTTCACCTTGTAAAACATGGATTTCAACTGAAGGTTGATTATCGGCAGCAGTAGAAAATACTTGAGATTTTTTAGTTGGAATAGTAGTATTTGATTCAATTAATTTAGTCATAACACTACCCATTGTTTCTATACCTAAAGATAGAGGTGTTACATCTAAGAGTAACACATCTTTTACATCGCCTGTTAAAACACCACCTTGTATAGCGGCACCGATGGCTACTACTTCATCCGGGTTAACACCCTTGGAAGGTTTTTTTCCAAAGAATTTCTCTACCTTTTCTTGGATAATTGGTATTCTGGTAGAGCCCCCTACTAAAATCACTTCATTAATATCTTTAACGTCAAGTCCTGCATCACTCAAAGCTTTTTTAACGGGTTCCATTGATCTTTTAACTAATTCTGAAGAAAGTTGTTCAAACTTAGATTTAGTTAAAGTTTTTACTAAGTGCTTAGGTCCAGATGCAGTTGCAGAAATGTAAGGGAGATTTATTTCTGTTTGAGCAGATGACGAAAGTTCAATTTTTGCTTTTTCAGCAGCTTCTTTAAGTCTTTGTAAAGCCATCGGATCTTTTCTTAAATCAATATCTTCCTGTTTTGAAAATTCATCTGCTAGGTATTGAATGATAGCATCATCAAAATCATCTCCACCAAGTCTAGTATCTCCATTTGTAGAAAGTACTTCAAAAACTCCGTCGCCGAGTTCCAAAATAGATATATCAAACGTTCCGCCACCAAGATCATAAACAGCAATTTTCTGGTCTTTTCCTGATTTATCTAAACCATAAGCTAGCGCTGCTGCTGTTGGTTCATTTATAATTCTTTGAACTTTAAGTCCAGCTATTTCGCCAGCTTCTTTAGTAGCTTGCCTTTGAGAATCATTAAAATATGCAGGAACAGTGATAACTGCTTCTGTTACTGAATTACCTAAATAATCTTCTGCAGTTTTTTTCATTTTTTGTAAAGTCATTGCAGATAATTCTTGAGGAGTATATAATCTTCCATCAATGTCAACTCTGGCTGTATCATTGTCTCCTTTAACAACTTTATAAGCCGATCGATCGGCATCTTTTTTAGATTCACTGTACTTACTACCCATAAATCTTTTAATTGATGCAATAGTCTTTGTAGGATTAGTAACTGCTTGTCTTTTGGCAGGATCTCCTACTTTTATTTCACCACCCTCAACAAAAGCAATTACCGAGGGAGTTGTTCTTTTACCTTCAGCATTTGGTATAACAACAGGTTCATTACCTTCCATTACAGAAACGCAAGAGTTAGTTGTTCCTAGATCAATTCCAATTATTTTATTCATTTTTTTTTTTTTAACATTAATCAAATTCATTATCCCAATGATTATGCCATGATAAATTTACTGACATAGTGACATGTAAAAGAAATAGATTCCAAATAATTAATATTTAAATTACATTTACAAAAAAATTATGATGTCTAACATAAAACATAAAAGAGTCACTACCCATACATTGCTCGAAATGAAAAATCGAAATGAAAAAATATCCATGTTAACAGGATATGATTTTTCAATGGCTAAAATTATTGATTCATCTGGAATTGATATAATTCTTGTTGGAGATTCAGCTTCAAATGTGATGGCAGGGCACGAAACAACACTTCCAATTACTTTGGATCAAATGATCTATCATGCCTCGTCTGTGGTAAGAGGGGTTAAAAGAGCATTAGTTGTAGTAGATCTTCCTTTTGGTAGCTACCAGTCTGACCCCAACGAAGCATTAAGATCTGCAATTAGAATTATGAAAGAGTCTGGCGCTCATGCTATTAAAATGGAGGGAGGAATTGAAATAAAAGAATCAATTATTAGAATTTTAAACGCTGGAATTCCCGTAATGGGACATTTAGGTTTGACTCCCCAATCTATCTATAAATTTGGAACTTACACAGTGAGAGCTAAAGAAAAAAAAGAAGCAGAAAGACTAATTAACGATGCTAAAATTTTAGATGAATTAGGATGTTTTGGTATTGTTTTAGAAAAAATTCCTGCCTCAGTTTCAAAAAAAGTAACTAAAGCTGTTAAAGTGCCTGTTATTGGAATTGGAGCTGGTAGTTATGTTGATGGACAAGTGCTAGTTACGCATGATCTAGTAGGTTTAAGCACTGAATTTAATCCCAGATTTCTTCGAAGATATATTGATCTCAATCATTTAATGTCTGATGCTATTAAAAAATACATAGAGGATGTAAAAAACTTAAATTTTCCTAGTAAGAACGAACAATATTAATTCTTGTGCTCAATATTATATTTGAAGACAACCATCTAATAGTGATAAATAAGAATCCTGGGGAATTAACTCAAGGTGACATTACTGGAGATGAAACTATTGGAGATCAAATTAAAAAATATTTAAAAAAAAAATATGATAAACCTGGAAATGTATATTTAGGGATACCACATAGATTGGATCGACCTACAAGTGGAATAATTATTTTTACTAAAACTTCCAAAGCACTCAGTAGATTAAATGAATTATTTAAAAAAAATGAAATAATAAAAACTTATTGGGCAGTTGTAAAAAAAATTGATACATCAAAACCACAAATTTTAGAAAATTTTTTAATTAAAAATCAAAAGCAAAACAAATCTTATGTTAGAAAAACTCCCAGCAGCCAAACAAAAAAGGCGATTCTTAATTTTAAAGTTTTATTAAACTTAAAAAAATATTCCTTACTGAGTATTAATCTAAAGACAGGAAGACATCACCAAATTAGAGCTCAACTATCTAATATAGGATATCCAATCAAAGGAGATTTGAAATATGGATATCCAAGGTCTAATATCGATGGTAGTATACATCTACATTCAAGAAAAGTAAATTTTATTCACCCAGTTTCAAAATCAAATATTGAAATTGTTGCAAAACCACCAAATAATAATATTTGGAATTTGTGTCTTAACATTAAAGAAAAATAGATTTATTTATTCGATTTTATTACTTTTACTTCTTTATACATTTAGATTAAAAAAAAGACGTTTAATGAGTAAAGAATTAGTACAAATATTTGATACTACTTTAAGAGATGGAGAACAAGTTCCTGGTTGTAAATTAAACACAAATCAAAAGCTTACAATTGCCAAACAACTTGATGAACTTGGAGTTGATGTTATTGAAGCTGGGTTCCCTATTTCAAGTCCTGGTGATTTTAATTCTGTAGAAGAAATATCTAAAATTGTGAAAAATGCTAGTGTTTGTGGTTTATCTAGAGCTGTTAAAAAAGATATTGAAGTTGCTGCAGAATCTTTAAAACATGCCGTTTTACCTAGAATTCACACTGGGATTGGAACCTCTGATTCTCATATAAAATTTAAATTTAATTCAACTCGAGAGAAAATTTTAGAAAAAGGATTTGAAGCGGTAAAATATGCAAAAAAATTTGTTAATGATGTTGAGTTTTATGCTGAAGATGCTGGAAGAACTGACAACAACTTTTTAGCTAAAGTTTGTGAAAAAATGATTGAGGCTGGAGCTACAGTACTTAATATTCCTGATACCACTGGATATTGTCTTCCAGATGAATATGGAAATAAAATAAAATTTTTAATAGAAAATGTAAAGAATATTGATAAAGCAATTTTATCATGCCACTGCCATAATGATTTAGGTTTAGCTACAGCTAATTCAATAGCAGGGGCTTTAAATGGTGCTAGACAAATTGAATGTACAATAAATGGAATTGGAGAAAGAGCAGGTAATACTTCTTTAGAGGAAGTAGTAATGATTATGAAGCAGCATCCTCAATTAAATTTAGATACAAAAATAAACAGTAAACTTTTATATAAAACTAGCCAAATGGTTTCTGAAAGCATGGGGATGCCTGTTCAGCCTAACAAGGCAATCGTAGGGGCTAATGCTTTTGCTCATAGTTCAGGTATTCATCAGGACGGAGTCATAAAAAACAGAGAAACATATGAGATTATCAATCCTTTTGATGTTGGGGTTAATGAATCTGCAATAGTTCTTACAGCTAGAAGTGGAAGAGCTGCATTAGCATACCGTGCAAAAAACATTGGTTTTGAATTAACTAAAAACGAATTAGATGTTGTTTACGCTGAGTTTTTAAAATTCGCTGACCTTAGAAAAGAAGTCAAAGACGAAGATATTCCAATTATTATTAAAAAATCTAATTTAAAATCAACCATTTCTTTATAATAGTATGAATCAAACATTATTTGATAAGGTCTGGGATTCCCATGTTGTTCATAAAATCAACAATGGACCAGATGTTTTATTTATTGATAGACACATGGTACATGAAGTCACCAGTCCAGTTGCTTTTTTAGGATTAAAAAAACGAAATATCAATGTTTTATTTCCTGAAAAAACATTTGCAACGGCCGACCATAACACACCTACAAAGAATCAACATTTACCTGTAAAAGATCCTTTATCTGCAAAACAATTAAAAGCACTGGAAGAAAATTCTAAGATTCATGGAATATCCTTTTGGGGTCTAGGTCATGAAAAAAATGGAATTGTACACGTGGTAGGACCTGAATATGGGATAACTCTTCCTGGAGCAACGATTGTTTGCGGAGATTCCCATACTTCAACTCATGGTGCGTTTGGAGCCATAGCATTTGGCATAGGAACCTCCGAAGTTGAAATGGTTCTATCTACTCAATGTATTATGCAACCCAAGGCTAAAAAAATGAGAATTACGATTAATGGTAAATTAAGTAAAGGTGTGACACCAAAAGATGTCGCTCTTTTTATAATTTCTAAGCTTACCACGTCTGGTGCAACTGGATATTTTGTTGAATATGCAGGAAATGTCTTTGAAGAAATGAGTATGGAAGGAAGAATGACAGTTTGTAACTTAAGTATTGAAATGGGTGCAAGAGGAGGAATGATTGCTCCTGACCATAAAACTTTTGAATACATTAAAAATAAAGAGTTCTCTCCCAAGGGAAAAGATTGGATAAAAGCGATGAACTATTGGTCAACTTTAAAAAGTGACAAGGATGCTTTGTTTGATAAAGAATTACTTTTTGATGGAGATAAGATTCAACCCATGATAACATATGGAACAAATCCTGGAATGGGTATCAGTATTTCAAACGGAATTCCAAATGCCGAAAATCAGGAAGGAGGAATTAAAACGTTCCGTAAATCTTTACAATACATGAACTACAATGAAGGTGAAAGTATGTTAGGAAAAAAAATTGATTTTGTTTTTTTAGGAAGTTGTACTAATGGAAGAATTGAAGATTTCAGAGCGTTTACAGAATTAGTTAAGGGAAAAAAGAAAGCTCCTAACGTAACTGCTTGGCTTGTTCCTGGATCTCACAAAGTAGAGCAGGCCATAAAAAGTGAGGGATTATTAACCATTCTAGAAGATGCCGGATTTGAGCTCAGAGAACCAGGCTGTTCAGCATGTTTGGCTATGAACGATGATAAAATTCCTGCTGGTAAGTATGCTGTAAGCACTTCAAACAGAAATTTTGAAGGTAGACAGGGACCTGGATCTAGAACATTACTTGCAAGCCCACTGGTTGCTGCTGCTGCTGCTATAACTGGAACCATAACCGACCCTAGAACATTTTACTAATCTATAATTATGGCATACGATAAATTCAAAATATTAGAAAGCACTGCTGTCCCCTTACCTATTGAAAATATTGATACTGATCAAATCATTCCTGCTAGATTTTTAAAAGCAACTGAAAGAATTGGTTTTGGAGATAATTTATTTAGAGATTGGCGCTACAGCTCACATAACATCCCAAAAAAAGATTTTGTTTTAAATAATTCTACATTTAAGGGTAAAATACTTGTTGGTGGCAAAAACTTTGGATCTGGCTCCTCAAGAGAACATGCAGCATGGGCTATATACGATTATGGCTTTAGATGTGTTGTCTCTAGTTTTTTTGCAGATATCTTTAGAAATAACTGTTTAAACATTGGAGTCCTTCCAGTACAGGTGTCTACAGAATTTTTAGAAAAAATTTTTAATAATATTTATGAAAATCCAAAAACTAAATTAAATATAGATTTAAATCAACAAATTATTAGAATATTAGGAACTGATAGTTCAGAATCTTTTGAAATTAACGAATATAAAAAAGGAAATATGCTCAATGGATATGATGACATTGATTATTTAATGAATATTAAAGATTCAATAGAAAAATTTGCCAAAAAAACTCCACTATAACCTTAATTCTTTTCAAAACAAATGAAGAAAAGAAAAATAGAAATAATGGATACTACTTTAAGGGATGGTGAACAGACCTCTGGCATGTCATTTTCAGCTTCAGAAAAATTAACAATTTCTAAATTATTAATTGAAGAACTAAAAATCGATAGAATTGAGGTTGCTTCAGCTAGAGTTTCAAAAGGAGAGTTTAAAGCAGTCAAAAATATTACCAATTGGGCAAATTTAAATGGTCATTTAAATAAAATTGAAATCTTAACATTTCTTGATAATGGAATATCATTGGAATGGCTATTGAAAACTGGAGCAAAAGTTCAAAATCTTTTAACTAAAGGCTCTTTAAATCACTTAAAACATCAAATAAAAAAAACTCCTAAAGAACATTTTAGTGAAATTGAAAAATCAATTTCTTTAGCGAAAAAACAGAATATAAATACAAATGTTTATTTAGAAGATTGGAGTAACGGAATGAAAAATTCAAAAGATTATGTGTTTAAGTACTTAGATTTTTTAACAAACCAAGAAGTTGAAAGAATTTTACTTCCCGATACATTGGGAATCTTAAGTCCAAACGAAACATTTAGCTTTCTCTCTGAAATAATAATAAAATACCCAAATACACATTTTGATTTTCATGCACATAATGATTATGATTTAAGTGTTTCAAATGTAATAGAAAGTTTAAAAGCAGGTTGTCACGGATTACATTTAACAGTAAATGGTATGGGTGAAAGAGCTGGAAATGCTCCTATGGCAAGTGTTGCAGCTGTAATAAGAGATTTTATTCCAAATGTAAAAATTAATTTAAATGAGGAATCTTTATACAAAGTAAGTAAATTAGTTTCAGCATTTACAGGTTTTAGAATACCAGCAAACAAGCCTATTGTTGGAGAAAATGTATTTACACAAACAGCCGGTATTCATGCAGATGGTGATAATAAAAAAAATCTTTATTTCAATGACTTACTTCCTGAAAGATTTGGAAGAAAAAGAAAATATGCATTAGGAAAAACATCAGGAAAAGCAAATATCAGAAAAAATTTACAAGAATTAGGTCTTTTTTTAAATGAAAAAGATTTAAAAAAAGTTACACAAAGAATAATAGAATTAGGAGATAAAAAAGAAAGAGTATCGGCGGAAGATCTACCTTATATTATCTCAGATGTTTTAAATAGTTCAGATAAAAAAGAAAAAATCGTCATTAAATCTTATGAGTTAAAACATAAAAAAGGATTAAATCCTTCAACAGAACTAGAAATTGAAATTAATGGTAGCTTATTTAAAGCCACGGGAATTGGTGATGGACAATTCGATGCGTTTATGAATGCTGTTAAAAAAATATATGATAATAATAAATTGTTTCTTCCCATATTAGTAGATTATGCAGTAACTATTCCACCTGGAAGTAATTCTGATGCTTTATGTGAAACATTTATTACTTGGAAAAATAACAACAAAGAATTTATAACTAGAGGACTCGATTCAGATCAGACAGTATCTGCTATAAAGGCCACTGAAAAAATGTTAAATATAATATGAAATTAAATATAGCTTTGCTTGCTGGAGATGGTATTGGACCGGAAGTAACTGAACAAGCAGTAAAAGTTTCTAATGCAATAGCAAAGAAATTTAATCACACAATTAATTGGACTCCTGCAATAACTGGAGCAGAAGCAATTGATAAAGTTGGGGAACCATACCCTGATAAAACTCACGAAATATGCATGAAATCTGATGCAATATTATTTGGAGCAATCGGACATCCTAAATTTGACAACGATCCATCAGCAAAAGTACGACCAGAACAAGGGTTACTTAAAATGAGACAAAAATTAGGTCTTTTTGCCAATATAAGACCAACTTTTACCTTTCCCTCCTTAATTGAAAAATCACCATTAAAAAAAGAAAGAATTGAAGGAACTAATCTAATTTTTATTAGAGAATTAACAGGTGGAATTTATTTTGGTGAAAGAGGCAGAAAGGATAATGGAAATACTGCGTTTGACACATGCACATATAAAAGAAGTGAAATAATTAGATTAGCAAAAAAAGGGTTTGAATTAGCTATGAAAAGATCAAAAAAATTATGCTGTGTTGATAAAGCAAATGTACTAGAATCCTCTAGACTTTGGAGAGAAACCGTGAAGTCTATGGAAAAAGATTTCCCGGAAGTAGAAGTTTCTTATGAATTTGTTGATGCAGTAGCTATGAGACTTGTTCAATGGCCTAACTCATATGATGTATTAATTACTGAAAATTTATTTGGAGATATACTGACTGATGAGGCTTCAGTTATTTCGGGTTCAATGGGTCTCATGCCTTCAGCTTCTGTAGGAACAGAAAAAGCACTTTTTGAACCAATACATGGTTCATACCCTCAAGCAGCAGGTAAAAATATTGCTAATCCCTTAGCGACAATATTGTCTGCTGCTATGATGTTTGAAGATGCTTTTTCATTGAAAGAAGAAGCTAAATTGATTAGAAAAGTCGTTAATATGTCACTTGAACAATCTATTGTTACAGAGGATTTGGCCAATGGAGAAAAATCTTATTCAACTAGTGAGGTTGGAGATTGGTTGGTAGACAATATTTAAAAAAAACATGCATTAAAATGCATGTTTTTTTTATGTGTACATATCAAGTTTATTTTTCGCTATCCATTTTCTTTTTAAGATCAGCTAAAACATCTAAATCTCCTAATGTAGATTTATCGGAATCCTTCTTATTTACTTTCTTTAAAGATTCTTTGACATTTTTTTTCTCATCTTCCTTAAATAGAACTGTATGAGACATGACTACTCTTTTAAAATCCTTGTTGTACTCGATAACTTTAAAATCAGAGGTTTCTCCCTTTTTTAATTTATTACCATCTTCCTTTAACAAATGTCTACTTGGAACAAAAGCAACAACATCTTCATTAAAGGCTATTGTAGAACCTTTATCATTAGAGTCAGAAATAGTACCATTATGAATTGTTCCTTCAGCAAAAGTTTTATCATATGCATCCCAAGGATTATCCATAGTTTGCTTATGACCTAAACTCAATTTTCTATCTTCAGAATCAAGTTCTAATACAACAACATCAATAGAATCACCTGATGAGAAAAGTTCAGAAGGGTGCTTAACCTTCACTGTCCATGACAGGTCAGAAATATAAACTAAACCATCAATACCTTCTTCAAGCTCTACAAAAATTCCAAAATTAGTGAAGTTTCTTACTAAACCTTTGTGTTTAGATCCTACAGGATATTTAGATGTAATATCGGTCCAAGGATCTGAGGTTAATTGCTTAATTCCTAAAGACATTTTTCTTTCCTCTCTGTCAAGTGAAAGAACAACCGCTTCTACTTCATCACCAACCTTAACAAAGTCTTGAGCAGATCTTAAGTGAGTTGACCATGACATCTCAGAAACATGAACTAAACCTTCGACTCCGTCCACAACTTCAATAAAAGCTCCGTAATCAGCTAATACTGATACTTTACCTTTTATTTTATCACCCTCTTTAAGTTCTGAATTTAATGCTTCCCAAGGATGAGGACTTAATTGTTTAACTCCTAATTGAATTCTAGACTTATCATCATCAAAATCAAGAATTACAACATTAATTTTTTGATCTAAATCTAAAATTTCACTAGGATGATTAATTCTATTCCAAGAAAGATCCGTAATATGAATTAATCCATCAACACCACCCAAATCAATAAAAACTCCATATGTCGTTATATTTTTGACTATTCCTTCAAGGACTTGACCTTTTTCAAGCTGACCAATAATTTCTTTTTTCTGTTCTTCAATATCAGCTTCAATTAGTGCTTTATGAGAAACAACTACATTTTTGAATTCATGATTAATTTTAACAACCTTAAATTCCATATTCTTGTTTACATATTGATCATAATCTCTAATAGGCTTGACATCGATTTGTGAACCTGGAAGAAAAGCTTCAAGGCCAAAAACATCAACTATCATTCCCCCCTTAGTTCTACATTTTACAAAACCATTAACTACAGTAGATTTATCATGTGCTTCATTAACTCTATCCCATGCCTTTATTGTTCTGGCCTTTCTGTGAGATAATATGAGTTGTCCTGTCTTGTCTTCTTGAATATCTACCAAGACCTCAACTTTATCGCCTACTTTTAAATCAGGATTGTATCTAAATTCATTTAGTGAAATTACACCTTCTGATTTAGCATTAATATCAATTATAGCTTCTCTATCTGTTAGATTAATTATTGTTCCTTCAATAACACTGTCGTTATAAGTATCAACAAAATTTTCTTCAATTAAATTCTCTAATTCAACTAATTTTTTTTCTTCAATAGTCTCAATTCCTTCTTCAAAATTTTCCCAGTCAAAATCTTTTAAAAATTTTTCACTGGATAAATTTGTATCTTCATGAGAGGGATTTTCAATAGTTGGTTCTCCAATTTTTGAACTAACATCTGTTTTTTCTTCAACAATTGTGGTTTTCAAAACAGGCTCTTCAGTTTTGGCTATTGTTGCGCCTTTGGGGGCTGATTTTTTTGAAACTTTTTTAGAAACAGTAGTTTTCTTTACAGCTTTTTTTGGTTTGCTGTCTTTTTTTTGTGCAGGCATGATTAAAATTTGTATTCTAATTTATTTATAGATTTTAAGGATTAAATTAGAAGAGTTTATAATATAAATACCTTTTAAAAATCTATATTAACCATTCAAAAGGATTGCGAAAATAAGCTCAATTTATAGATTAAACAAGTAATCTTTTATTTTTTTGATAATAAGGGAGTTACATAGGAAAGTAACTTGTTTTCTAATTGATCTAATGATATATTATCAGTATTTATAACTATAGAATCAGAAGCTACGGTTAGGGGTGAGTTTTTTCTGCTCATATCTTGCCCATCTCTTAAATTTATATTACTTAAAACTTCATTGTAAGAAATATCATGATTAGAATCAATCAATTCTTTAAATCTTCTTTTTGCTCTTAAATCAGAAGATGCATCTAAATAAAATTTTAGTTCAGCATTTGGAAAAACTACAGTTCCAATATCACGACCATCCATAACAATGCCTTTATTTAATCCTAAAGAGTGTTGAACTTTAACCATCTGTTTTCTTACTTTTCCAATAGTAGCAACCTTACTAACTAAATTTGAAACTGATAATGATCGAATGTGCTTTTCAACTGACACACCATTTAAATGAACTTCAAATTTACTAGTCTCTTTACTTTCCTTAAAATCTATATAAATATTAGAAAGATCATTAATGAGCTTATTTGTATCAAAATGATTTTTGGAAATATACTCTTTCTGAATTGCATAAAAGGTCAGGGCTCTATACATTGCTCCAGAATCGATATAAACGTATTTTAACCTTTTTGCCAACCTTTTAGCTATTGTACTTTTTCCTGTTGATGATGTACCATCAATTGCAATTATAATTTTATTTAACATTTAAATTTTTATAATTCTTTACTTTTTTATCGGTAATTGCAATATCTAATACTTGATGCATATTAGAAACGTAATGAAAAGTAAGCCCTTTTAGGTAAATTGAGTCAATTTCTTCAATATTTTTTTTATTTTCTTGACACAAGATAATTTGAGTAATTTTTGCTCTTTTAGCGGCTAAAATTTTCTCCTTAATTCCTCCAACAGGGAGAACCTTTCCTCTAAGAGTTATTTCTCCTGTCATAGCAAGTTTGGATTTAACTCTTTTTTGAGTAAATAATGACACTAATGAGGTTAACATCGTTATTCCTGCACTTGGACCATCTTTAGGAGTTGCTCCCTCAGGAACATGAATATGTATGTTATATTTTGAAAATATGTTTGTATCAATAGACAATCCATTTGCGTTAGATTTAATGTATTCAAGGGCTATGGTTGCAGATTCTTTCATTACTTTCCCTAAGTTTCCAGTAATTGTTAAATTACCTTTTCCTCTGGATAATGTAGATTCTATAAATAATATATCTCCGCCAAACTGAGTCCATGCTAATCCGGTTACTACACCAGCTATATCATTATTTTCATACTTGTCTTTAGAAATAGAAACCCCCAAAATTTTATTTACATCTATAGAAGAAATATTCGAAGAAAAATTCTCTTCCATCGCTAAAGATTTTGCAATATTTCTAATAATTTTTGCAATTTGTTTTTCTAAACCTCTCACTCCGGACTCTCTAGTGTAGCCTTCAATTATTTTTATTAATGAAAATTTATTGATTTTGGTGATATTTCTTTTAAGACCATGTTCTTTTATTTGTTTAGGAATTAAATGTTTTTTAGCAATCTGATATTTTTCTTCAATGGTATATCCAGATACTTGTACAATTTCCATTCTGTCTGTTAATGCTGGTTGAACATTAGCAATATTATTTGAAGTTGCTATGAACATCACCTTAGACAAATCAAATCCAGATTCAATAAAATTATCATAAAAAGAAGTGTTTTGTTCAGGGTCTAAAACTTCTAACATTGCTGATGAGGGATCTCCTTGATTCCCAACAGAGAGTTTATCAATTTCATCTAAGACAAAAACAGGATTTGCAGTCTTAGCCTTTTTTAAACTTTGAATAATTCTTCCAGGCATTGCACCAATATATGTTTTTCTGTGTCCTCGAATTTCTGATTCGTCCCTTAATCCACCTAATGAAATTCTGACATATTCTCTTCCTAAAGCTTCCGCAATTGACTTTCCTAAAGAGGTTTTTCCTACACCTGGAGGACCATTTAAACATAGTATCGGAGATTTCATATCATTTCTTAATTTTAAAACAGCAATATGTTCTATGATTCTCCTTTTAACATCTTTCAAACCATAATGATCTCTATCTAAGATTTTTTGAGCTCTTTTTAAATCAAAGTTATCTTTTGAATATTCATTCCAAGGTAATTCTAAATAAATATCGAGATAATTTCTTTGAATGGAATACTCTGCAACCTGAGGATTCATTCTTTGCAATTTTGATAATTCCTTTTTAAAATGATTTTTTATTTCTTTAGACCATTTTTTATTAGTTGCTTTAATTCTCATTTCACTAATTTCTTCATCATATGAAACACCACCTAGTTCCTCCTGAATTGTTTTTAATTGTTGGTGTAAAAAATACTCTCTTTGTTGTTGATCTAAATCAGATCTTACTTTTGACTGAACCTCATTTTTAAGTGAAAGTCTCTGAAGTTCGATGTTCATTTGTTTTAAACACATAAGAGCTCTTTTTTGAAGATCACTAGTTTTGAGAATTTCATATTTTTCTTGTACACTTAAGTTCATATTTGAACTCACAAAATTCACAAGAAAAGAGTCACTTTGTATATTTTTTATTGCAAATGAAGCCTCGCTTGGTATATTAGGGTTCTCTTCAATTATTCGCAGAGCAATATCCTTTATAGAATCAATAGTTGCAGTAAACTCCTTGTTATCTAAAGAGGGTTTAACTTCCTTAATTTCAATAATTTCGGCTGTTATGTAGGGCTCCTCGGATAAAACCTTTTCTATAGAAAATCGTTTCTTTCCTTGAATTATTACGGTAACATTACCATCAGGCATTTGTAAAACTCTAAGTATCTTAGCAACTGTTCCCGTGGATTGAATGTCGTCAAGACCAGGGTTTTGAACTGATGAATCTTTTTGAGAAACAACTCCAATTAATTTTGAGTTTATGTTAGACTCTTTAATCAATTTGATAGACTTATCTCTAGAAGCTGTTATTGGAATAACAACTCCTGGAAACATTACTGTATTTTTTAAGGGGAGAATTGGCAAACTTTCAGGTAATGATTCTTTGGAAATCGCTTCCTCATCATCAGACGTCATTAGGGGGATTAAATCAGAATCCTCATCAATATTCTGTAATGACATCATGTCAAGATTTAAAATTTTAGTTTTAGACATAAATTATTTATAAAGTCAAAATGTCAGGTTAAAAAATCCTAAAATGAATAATACTCAGTAAAATAAAAAATAACCTGATTAATTTTTTTTAGATAATATATGTTTCAAGATTCATGCCACACCATTCTAGTAATCATTAATCTTAATTCTTTTTAAAAGAAATGCGCCAAGTAAAAATATTACAACAAAAACTAATATTGAAGTTCTCATACTTCCAGTAATTTGATCTAAAAAAGCAAACAGAGTCATCCCAAAAACAATACTAATCTTCTGAGACACATCGAAAAAACTAAAATAAGAAGTTGTGTTTTCAGTCTTTGGAATCATCTTGGAAAAGGTAGATCTGGATAATGCTTGTATTCCTCCCATTACTAAACCAACTAAGCCAGCAGCTATGTAGAATTCAAGGGGTTGATTAATAAAATAAGCTCCGATACATAAAAAAGCCCAAAATAAATTTAAAATTATTAATGTAAATATATTTCCAAATTTTTCTGAAAGTTTTGAAGTAAAAATAGCTCCAAATATCGCAATTAATTGAATTAATAAAATACTTACAATAAGGCCAATTGTTTTTTCTCCTTCAGGCCAAATAATTTCTTGTTCACCAAAATATGCAGCAATTAGCAATACGGTTTGAAGTGCAGAACTATAAATGAAAAATGCTATTAAATAATTTTTAATTAGCGATATTTTTTTCAATTCGTTCCAAACATCAATTATTTCTTTAAATCCATTCCAAATCACATCTTTTATAATTTCCCTTTTTTTATTTGGAGCAGGTAAAAAATAAAAAGTGTATTGGCTAAATATAATCCACCAAATACCAACACTTACAAAAGAATATCTCATCGCAATCGATTCAGAATTGTCTCCAATAATGCCAAAAGTTTCGGGATACATAACCATAGCTAAATTAAAAACTAATAAAATAACACTTCCAAAATATCCAAGGGCATAACCTTTTGCGCTTATTGCATCTTGTTGATTTTTAAAAGCTATATCTGGTAAATATGAATTATAAAACACTAAACTTGCCCAAAAAGATATTAAAGCAGTAAAATAAAAAAACAAACCAAAATATATATTTGATAAATCGAACCAATATAAGCCCATACACGAAATTGAACCTGAATAACAAAAAAACTTTAAAAATTTTTTTTTATTTCCCATATAATCAGCAATTCCTGATAAAAGTGGCGTCATAAATGATAGTACAACAAAAGCAAAAGCAGTTAGAAAACTAATAAGTGCAGTATTTTTAAAATTAAAACCTAGAAGTTCCACATAAAGATCGTCAACAAATAAAGAACCATAATATATTGGAAAAACAGCAGATGAAATAACTAATGGATAAACTGAATTTGCCCAATCATAAAAAGCCCATGCGTTTAAAACCTTGATGTCTCCTTTAATAAATTTATTTTCAGACATAATATTAAATAATAAATAATATGCAATATACTTAATTCAAATTGTCTAAATATTTTAAAATTATTAAGTAATTTTGTAATTGTTTATTTAAAAAAATGAATAAGAACTTTTTAATTATTTTTTTAGTTATTATTTTTTCAGGATGTGACGGTATTGAACAAAAAAAAGCTTCAGGTTCTACAGTTGAAAACAATGAATTAATAAAATCAAATAATATAAATGAGGGTATTTATTATTGTGTAAAATGTAATCAACCGCTTTACAAATCTGAAAATAATTATAATTCTGATGATAAAAATAAAAGTTTTGATTTGTCTATGAACAACAAAGTTAAATTCAAATTAGATTATAAAATAAAAAATAATAAAACTGTTCTTACGTGTAAAAAATGTGGCACGAAATTGGGTAATGTTTGGAATGACGGCCCAAAAGAAACAACAGGCAACAGACATTGTGTTTCAAAAAATGCATTAATATTTAAATCTTTAAATAAATGAAAAAAATTTACATAATTATAGTTATGTCATGTTTTATGACAAACTATAACTTTTCACAAAACATAAATAAAATGGAAAAAAGCGATAAAGAATGGAAAAATGATTTGGACAACCTAAGTTATCAAGTACTTAGAAATTCTTACACAGAAAGACCATATACAGGAGAATATAACCTACATTTTGAAAAAGGTTCATATAAATGCAAAGGATGTGACCAAATTCTCTTTGATAGCACTAACAAATATGAAAGCAACTGTGGGTGGCCAAGCTTTGACAAAGCTATTCCAAGCTCAATATTATATATTAAAGATCTTTCTCATAATATGAACAGAATTGAAGTCAAATGTTCTAAATGCAATGGACATCTGGGACATGTATTTAATGATGGTCCAAAAGAAACTACTGGCAAACGATATTGTATAAATTCAGCTGCTTTAACATTCAATAAAAAATAAATATGGAAAAATTTGATTTAATCATTCTTGGTGGAGGACCTGCTGGATATGTTACAGCAATAAGAGCTTCTCAGTTAGGTTTATCAACTGCAATTGTAGAAAAAGAGAGTTTAGGCGGTGTTTGTCTAAATTGGGGTTGTATTCCAACTAAAGCTTTATTAAAATCAGCTCAAGTATTCGAATACCTAAAAAACTCTGAAGAATATGGTTTAAAAGTAAATGATGTTAATAAAGATTTTAACTCTGTTATAAGCAGAAGTAGAAAAGTAGCTAATACTATGAGTAAAGGAGTAGCTTTTTTAATGAAAAAAAATAAAATAAAAGTCTTTAATGGTTTTGGAAAATTAACTGACAATAAAACTGTTACAGTTACTAATAATAAAGAAGAATCTCTAATCCACGCTGAAAAAATTATAATTTCAACTGGTTCAAGATCAAGAGAACTTCCAAATTTAAAACAAGATGGAAAAAATATTATTGGCTATCGAGAGGCAATGACACTGGAAAAACAACCAAAAAATATTACAATAGTAGGATCTGGTGCAATTGGAATCGAATTTGCCTTTTTTTACAATTCGATGGGTTCAGACGTTACAGTTATCGAATTTCAAAATAGAATAGTTCCTGTTGAGGACAAAGAAATTTCTAAAGAATTGGAGAAAAATTTAAAAAAGAAAGGAATAACTTTTTTAACCTCATCTGAAGTTATTAATTCTAAATTAACAGATTCTGGTGTCGAATTAGATATCAAAACAAGTAGTAACGAAAATATAAAAATCACATCAGACATTGTTTTAAGTGCTGTTGGCATTAAAACTAATATAGAAAATATTGGTTTGGAGGAAATTGGAATAAATATTAAAAATGATAAAATTTCAACTGATAAGTTTTATCAAACTAATGTCAAGGGCTACTATGCAATTGGTGATGTAGTTCAAGGCCAAGCTTTAGCACATGTAGCATCTGCTGAAGGTATCCTGTGTGTTGAAAAAATAAAAGGGATGGATGTTTCTCCATTAGATTACGATAATGTACCTGGATGTACATACTGCTCACCTGAAATCGCCTCTGTTGGCTTAACAGAAGACCAAGCCTTAGAAGCTGGTTATGAAATTAAAGTTGGTAAATTTCCTTTTAGCGCATCGGGAAAGGCTCAAGCTTCTGGAAAAAGTGAAGGATTTGTAAAAGTAATTTTTGATTCAAAATATGGAGAATGGTTAGGTTGTCACATGATTGGAGAAGGAGTAACAGATATGATTGCTGAGGCAGTGCTTGGAAGAAAACTAGAAACTACGGGGCATGAAGTATTAAAAGCTATCCATCCTCATCCAACAATGAGTGAAGCTGTTATGGAGGCAGTTGCAGATGCTTATGATGAAGTTATTCATTTATAGTTAGTTCAAAAAACTAGAAATAGCTAAATCATAACTTTTTAAACCAAATCCTAAAATAATTCCAACTACGTGAGGACTTAAAAAAGATTTATGTCTAAACTCCTCTCTAGAGTAAGTATTTGAAATATGAACCTCAACTACAGGTGTTGTAATTGATCTTATAGCATCACCAATACCAACAGATGTATGCGTGTAGGCTGCAGCATTAATAATGATACCATCAAAGTCAAATCCTGTCTCTTGAATTTTATTGATTAATTCACCTTCAATATTAGATTGGAAATAGTGAAGATCTAAATCTTTATATTTTAGTTGTAAATTTTTAAAATATTTATTAAAATCTTGGTTACCGTAAATTTTTTTCTCTCTAGTTCCCAATAAATTTAAATTTGGACCGTTAATAATTTGTAATTTCATAATTAATATTATTGTCTAAATATAAAAATTTAATCTTTTAATTTTTTTAATATAATTTATGAAATGGAATGTAGCCATCAATGATTTTAAAAATTACTTAAAAATTGAAAGAAATTTATCATTAAATACAATTGAAAGCTATTTATTTGATGTTAAAAAGTTAATTGTTTATTTAAAAAAAAATAAAATTAATAAGGAGCCTTTAACTTTACAGTCAGATCAAATTAAAGAATTCATTTACCATATTTCAAAAGAAATAAAACCTCAAACTCAAGCTAGAATTATTTCTGGATTAAGAAGGTTTTATGATTATTTAATTTTAGAGGAATTAATTGATGTTAATCCAATGAAAAATATAGAAACACCAAAAATTGGTGTTCATCTTCCTACAACTTTGACATTAAAAGAAATTGACAAAATGATTTCTAATATTAAATTAACATCAAAAACTGGCATTAGAAATGTTGCAATAATAGAATTGTTATATAGTTGTGGATTAAGAGTTTCTGAACTGGTTAACTTAAAGGTTTCAGATTTATTTTTCAAAGAATCGCTGATAAAAGTTACAGGAAAAGGAAATAAGGAAAGGTTTGTTCCAATAAGTGTGCTTTCTCAAGAATACATTAATAATTATCTAAACGAAATACGAAAACATCATAAGATAAAAAAAAACTTTGAGGATACTCTATTTCTAAATGAAAGAGGAACAAATTTATCAAGAAATATGATATTTATTATAATAAATAAATTAAAAAAACAATCCAACATAAATAAAAAAATAGGTCCTCATACCTTGAGACATTCTTTCGCTACACATCTAATTGAAAATGGTGCAGACTTAATTACAATTCAAAAAATGATGGGCCATGAAAGTATAACTACCACAGAAAGATATCTACACGTTAATAAAAAACACTTAATTGATTCGTTAATAAAATTTCATCCAAGACAAAAAAACAATACTATTTTTTAACAATTAATCTAAACCCCTCACCGTGAATGTTTTCAATTTCTATTCTCGAATCTTTGCTCAAGTATTTTCTTATTTTAGCAATATAAACATCCATACTTCTAGAAGTAAAATAATTGTCATCATTCCATATTTTAACTAATGCTAGTTCTCTAGGCATCAAATCATTTAAATGATTTAATAGCATTTTTAATAATTCATTTTCTTTTGGAGATAATTTTATATAAGTTTCAGAATTATATTTTAAAGTTCGAAGTTTAGAATTAAAACTAAAATCAGCAAAATTATACAGGAACTTTGTGTTTTCTTTGGTTGCTGTATTTTTTTTTCTTTTGAAAATAGATTTAATTTTTAGTAATAATATGTCCGAGTCAAAAGGTTTAATTAAATAGTCGTCTGCACCTAATTTATATCCTTTTAAAACATCGTCTTTTAAAGTCTTAGCTGTCAAGAAAAATAAGGGAACATCTTTATCAATCTCCCTAATCTCTCTGGCTAAGGTAAAACCATCTTTAAAAGGCAACATAACATCTAAAATGCATAAACCAAATTCATTTTTTTTAAACTTCTCTAAACCCTCTATTCCATTTTTTGCTAAAACAACATTGTAAGAATGAAGATTTAAAAAATCATTTAAAACAGAACCGAAATTTAAATCATCCTCAACCAATAAAATATTTTTTTGATTATTTTTCATATTATTTGATATCGTTGTGTGGCAAATTTATAGTAAAAGTACTACCCGCTCCTACTTCACTATCAACATAAATTGTGCCATTATGAAGATCTATTATTTTTTTCACGTAAGATAAGCCTAAACCATGTCCTTTGATATTGTGAATATTTCCCTTAGTTTCTCTGTAAAATTTTTCAAAAATTTTGTCTTTAACATTCGAATTCATACCAATTCCGTTATCTTTTATCTCGATAGAAATTGATTCATTTAAATCAGAGGTTTTGATATTTATTTTTGGATTACAATCAGAATACTTGATTGCATTTTCTAAAATATTAACAAAGACATTAAAAAAACTTTCTTTTGAAATATTAAGATTTGAATAAGTTGATGAAAAATCATTTGAAAGAATAACGTTTTTTTCTTTCAACAATAAATCTAAATGTGAAACCGAATTTTTAATAATATCATGAATATCGTAATAGGATTTTCTTAAAATATTTTCTTTTCTTTCAAGTTGAGATATTCTTAAAACATTCTCAACCTGTGAGTTCATTCTATCATTTTCTTCCTTTATCATTTTTAAATATTTTTTTCTTTTGTCCAAGTCGTTTTGAATTTTGTCATTATTAATTGCATCGAGTGCTAGTTTTATAGTGGCAATTGGGGTTTTGAATTCGTGACTCATGTTATTTATGAAATCAGATTTTATTTCGTTTACCTTTTTTTGTCTTAAAAAATGATAAATAGTAGAAGAAAAAGTTATTATTATTGTGAGAGTAAATAATAATGATAAAAAAATCAAATTATTTAACGAAGATCTCAAGTATGACTTTCTCTCTGGAAAAGCAATAACAAGCTCAAAATCACTGTCACCCTTTTCATTAACAAATAATGGAGATTCATATTTTTTCAATCCCTCTAAATTTGTGTAATTATCTGATCCAACTTTGGTGGCAAACTCGCCGTTAAAAACTCTGTACTGAAATGGAATAGTAATATCCCTATCTCTTAATTCTCGCTGTAATAATAGTTCCAGTTCAATATTAGTTAATCTTCTATGAATAGGCTTTAAAGCAGCAAGTTCCATAAAAACAGAAGCATATTTAGCTTTATCTAATAGTGTTAGTCGTTCAACTCTTTGAAGTCTTTCTATACTACTCATATTCTGCATTTCTCTATCAAAGGCTTCATCTATTATAGTTGTAGTTTTTATTCCTTTATATTCAAGAATAGAGTTTGTATCGCTTGATTTTGGCTCAAATAATTTAGCTGAAATATTATAATCTTCCTCCAAAATACCGTGAGAGTATATATAAGTTTGATTTGTGTTTTCATTTCTATCAACATATTTAAAAACTGCTGTTAATTGAGACTCTTTTGGTGAACCTATACTATCTATTAATTTTTGATACACAGCTAAATAATCTCTCAATTCTCTACTTTGTATTTGCTCAGAAACAGACTTCAAAGCTTGATTAATATTAAGAGAAAATTGTTCTTCTTTATTGTCTAGTGTAGTTTTAATCCAAAAAGATTGTACAAGGATAATACCTAAAAGAGCTATGCTCATTATTAGGATTAGTGTAAAATAAATTTTCTTGTTCATTTACAATTTTAAATAAACTTTTTATTTAAAGCATCTATCATCATTAAAACATTGTTTTCAAGAAATTTAAAAGATTTATTATTTTTAATTACGTAATCAGCAAAACGAATTTTTTTGTCGTCAATCCACTGACTTTTAATTCTACTTAAAACATCATCTTCACTTAAAAAATCTCTTTCTTTAACTCTTTTAATTCTTTTTTTAAGATCTGATAAGACAATAATATTAAAATCAAATTTCTCATAAGATCCTGTTTCAAAAATAATTGCTGATTCGAAAATAACATATTTTGAAGAAAAATTATTTTTCCATTTATTGAAATTATCGTGAATATATGGGTGTATTAAAGAATTAATCTTATTCATCTCAACAGGATTATTAAAAATAATTTTAGAGATATATTTATTATTTAATTTATTATTAGTGTAGGAAAGTTTACCAAAATGATTTATTATTAATTTTTTTATTTGATTTGAGGAATTCATAATCAACTTTGCATTTGAATCAGAATCGTATACAGGAATACCATTTTTTACTAGTATCTTGGAAACAGTAGTTTTTCCTGAACCAATCCCTCCAGTAAGACCAATATGTTTCATTTTATTAAACCATAATATGATTAATACTTTTAAAAATCAAGATTCATCTTTTGATATAATATCAATTACTTCTTGACTGACTCCAACATTCGAAAATCCTCCATCATTATACAAATTTTGTAAAGTGACTCTTTTTGTCAAGTCTGAAAATAAAGTTATGGTATAATTTGCACAATCCATCGCGGAAGCATTTCCTAGAGGAGACATTTTTTCGGCATAATTAATAAAACCATCAAATCCTTTGACTCCTTTCCCAGCTGTAGTTGGTGTTGGTGATTGAGAAATTGTATTTACTCTAACATTTTTTTCCTTTCCAAAAAAATAGCCAAAGCTTCTAGCTATAGACTCTAAATAAGCTTTGTTATCTGCCATATCATTATAATTAGGAAATACCCTTTGAGCTGCCATGTATGAAAGAGCGACTATACTTGCCCACTCATTCATAGCATCTAATTTATATAAGCTTTGAAGTAATTTATGAAAAGAAACAGCCGAGACGTCCCATCCTTTACCCATCCATTCGTGATTTAAATCAGTGTAATGTCTTCCTTTCCTAACATTAACTGACATACCAATTGAATGCAAAACAAAATCTATTTTACCGTCAAAAAGTTCCATTGTTTGTTTTATAAGATTTTCTAAATCATCTAACTTAGTAGCATCAGCTGGTATAAGTTTAGAATTAGTTTTTTTTGCTAATTCATCAACATTTCCCATTCTTAAAGCAATAGGTGCATTAGTAAGTACAAATTCACCGCCCTCCTCAAATACTCTTTCAGCAGTTTTCCAGGCAATTGAACTTTCATCAAGTGCTCCAAAAATAATTCCTTTTTTTCCTTTTAAAAGATTGTATGACATAATTCTGTTAGTTTAATAATTGTTTAGCATGATTTAGAGCCGAGGAAGATATTTTATCACCTGACAACATTTTAGCAATCTCTTCCACCCTTTCTCTATTATTTAATTTTTTTATTTCTGTATTAGTCGTCCCTAAACTTTCATACTTATATATATTGTAATGATGATTTCCTTTTGCTGCGACCTGAGGAAGATGGGTTATTGAAATTATTTGCATTTTTTTACTCATTTTTAACATCAAATTAGCCATGGCATTTGACATTTCACCAGACACACCCGTGTCAATTTCATCAAAAATCATAGTAGGTAAGTTTAAATGATGTGATAAAATAGATTTAATAGTTAATAAAATTCTAGAAAGTTCACCACCAGAAACAACTTTAAATAAAGGAGCAAAATCAATTCCTTTGTTTGCAGAAAACAATACATCAATAACATCAATTCCAAATTTATTATATTTTAAAGATTTTGATAAATTAAAAACAAAGGAAGCATTTTCCATCCCTAGAGAACTTAAAATAGATTCAATCTCTATTTTTAAATTTGGTAATACTTTTTCTCTTGAAATTGAGATTTTTTTAGATTGTTCTTTTAATAAAGATTCTTTAATTAAAATATCATTTTTTAAATTATCAATATCAATACCAACAACCTGGTTCTCGACTAATTTTTTTTTGAGATTATCTTTAAGCTCAATAAGTTGAATGATTGAATTAACAGAATGTTTTTTTTGTAAACTGTAAATAAAGTTTAATCTGGATTCAAAACCCTCTAAATCAGTGGAATTATGATTAAAATTCAATGAGGAATTCCTCAATTCTAATTTAACATCATCTAATTCTATTAAAACACTTTCAATTCTATTTTTATATTCTTGAAATTTATCTGAATAGTTTGAAAGGTTATTTAATATTGAATTTAAATTTCTTATTTGATTTTCTATACAATTTGGATCATTTTGAAATAAATTATCAATTTCATTTAGAGATAAAATAATTTCTTCAGAATTTTTTAAAACTCTTAAATTTTCTTCTAATTCTTCTTGCTCACCATCTCTTAGTTTAGCATTATTAAGTTCATTAAATAAAAACTGGTTATAATCATAATCATTTTGTAAACTAGCATTTAATCTGTTTAATTTTTCTAATTCCAAATTCATTTCTTTATAAATACTCAAATTTTGAGAAAAATTAGTTACAATATTTTGTTGTTCTGAAAGACTATCTATTAGGGAAAAAAAGAAATCATCCTTTGATAAAACTAATGATTGACTTTGAGTATGAATATCAACTAATTTTTCACCAATGGATTTCATTATCTCTAATTTAACAGGGGAATCGTTTACAAAAGATCTGGATTTTCCATTTGGTAAAATTTCTCTTCTCAGAATAGAATGTTGAAAGTAATCTAAATCGTTTTCAAGAAAAATCTTCTTTAATTCATAGCTTTTTAAATCAAACTCTCCCTCGATTATACATTTAAACTGATCGTTTTTCAAAGAGGTATGATCAGCACGCTTCCCAACTATTAAAGATAAAGCGTTCAACAGTATTGATTTTCCTGATCCTGTATCACCTGTAATTATGGAAAAACCGTTGTAAAAATTAATTTCTAATGAATCTATTAAAGCAAAATTTTTTATTGATAGTTTGGTTAACAAAATATAATTATTGACGTAATCAAATATAATCTAGTTTTCTTTATGAAACCAAATTCTAACTATCTAATGTTTGACCATTTATTAGAAAAAAAAGGAGCCAGTCTATTTAATTGATTATATAAATTTGTAGAATCAAATTCAGGTCCAGAAGAAAAAATATCCATTATTTCATCAGACTTTGTTTCAAAAAAAATTTTAAGTAATAAAGAATTTGGAACCCTTCTATTCATTCTATCCAAAGATACTATTGCCGATGAAATATTTTTTTTAGATAATAACTTATTATCAAACATCATATCTAATCCATCGGAGTGATAAGAATATAACATTTCTCTAAACTCTTTAGAATTTGAAGAATTTAAATTTTCTATTAACCAAAACTTATTAATTCTTCCTCCAGAACTAGATGATTGCCAATTACTAGAATTCCCACTTTGATTGGCTAAGTTTAAAATTTGTTGAGCTTTTTCATAAAAAATTGAACCAGAATTTAGAACAAAACTATCGTTGTCAATTCCAAGAATTATATTCACATAAAAGGATAATAAAGAAACTAAATCTGATTGAAATTGATTTTCAACAGAGAAAAGTGTTTCAAACTCTTCATATTTAAATTCTACATTTTTATCGATAAAGTTAAAGAGAGGTGTTTGATATGTTGAATTAAATACTGGTCTTAAAGATTGAAATTCAAAATTTGCATTGAAACTATTATTTGAATAGGAAACTATTGTTATAAGAACATTCAAATTGATTTTTTCATGACTTGAAAAATTATTATTCGACCATTTATTCGAATTAACAAAAGAGCTGACAGATTTTTCAAAATTTGAAAATATTGATTTATTTGTTTGATTGATTTGATTTGAATTTACAATTACCTTACAATTTATTTCTTGAGAAAGATTATTTTGAAATAAAAAAAACAATAAAAAAAATATTCTAAACATGTACAAGCTTAATGATTTCATTAAAAATATCTTTGGAGACCTCTAACTTACTTTTTAAATTAAACTTTATTATTTCATTTTTATTATTAATAAAAGTTATTTTATTTGTATCACTATTAAAACCCGCTCCTTTATCATTTAAGGAATTAAGTACTACAGCATCTAAGTTTTTATTATTTAATTTTTTTTTTGCATTATCAATTTCATTATCAGACTCAAGAGCAAAACCTATTAATAATTGATTTTCTTTTTTTATTTTTCCAAGGTGATTAAGAATATCTACGTTAGAAACTAGTTCAATGTTTAAATCACTATTGATTTCTTTTTTGATTTTATGATTCACAAATTGTTTTGGCTTGTAATCAGAAACTGCGGCAGATAGAATAGCTATATCCACTTTAGGAAACAATTCGTTAGTTATATTATACATTTCATCTGCACTAGTAACATTAAAAATTTCTATTCTAGAATTCGTAACGTTCAAACTAGTTGGACCAGTAATTAAATATACTTCCGCGCCTAATTTAGCAGCTGTTTGTGCTAGAGAAAAACCCATTTTACCACTAGAAAAATTTCCAATAAATCTTACAGAATCAATTTTTTCATAAGTAGGTCCAGCAGTAATTAAAATTTTCTTCTTAAAAAATTTCATCTCTTTTAAAATGTTTGAGGAAATAAAATCAATTATTTCACGTGGTTCTTGCATCCTACCCTCACCCTCTAACCCACTGGCTAAAAACCCTGAGTTTACAGGAATATGAAGATTACCAAACTCAACCAATTTATTTATATTTATTTGGTTTGCTTTATTTTTATGCATATCTAAATCCATGGCTGGAGCAAAATAAACAGGACATTTAGCTGAAAGATATGTTGCTATTAATAAATTATCTGCTCTGGCAGAGGCCATTTTAGATAAAGTATTTGCAGTTGCCGGTGCGATAATAAAATAATCTGCCCATAGACCCAACTCAACATGATTATTCCATAATTCATTTTTATTATCCTTACTAAAAAAGTCAGATAAAACAGGATTATTTGATAGAGTAGATAATGTGAGTGGGGTAACAAAATCTTTTGAACTTGGTGTCATAATGACTTGGACGTTAGCACCAGACTTTATTAATAATCTAACTAAAAAAGGAGATTTATAAGCTGCTATCCCGCCTGAAATACCTAATAAGATATTTTTGCCATTAAGGATAGACATATTTATTCTTTAGATTCTGTGTTTCTAAAATAAATTTTTTCAGACAACCAATTTTCAATAGCCATAGCATGTGCTTTCGGCAGTTTTTCATAAAATTTTGAAACTTCAATCTGTTCTTTATTTTCAAAAATTTCATCCAAACTTTCTGTTGGACTAGCAAACTCCTCTAACTTGTCTATCAACTCCTTTTTAATATCCTCGTTAATTTGGATTGTTCGTTTTGAAATTATAGAAATTGCTTCATAGATATTATCTGTTTTGGAATCAACAACATTTCTATCATATGTAATAGTATTTAAGGGTGCAGATGTTTTTTTAAAATCCATGTTTTCTATTTGATAAATTTAATTATTTGCAAATGTACTAATTTTTGAATCGATAGACTCATTCAATTTATTTGATTTACCAATATATTTAGATTCTGGATAAACTTCAATTAGTTCATTGTAAAGTTTTTTAGCGTCATTTAATCTCTCCAACATTTTGGAATCTACACTATTAATAGCTAACTCATATGACGAATCAAATAAATAAAATAAAGCATCCTCTCTGTAAGGCGTGCCGGGATAATCAGAAATAAAATCATCTAAAACAATTATGGCAGATTTATAATCACGAATAGTATTGTATTGTTTTGCGATCTCAAAAGCTTTGTATTCTAATTTAATTCTTAGTTCTTGGACTAAATCGTTAGCTGAAGTCATTCTTTCAGAATTTGGATACTTATTTATAAATTCTTGTAATTTTTCTACTGCGTTGTTAGTTTCATTTTGATCTAAACTAAAAACAGGTGATTGTTTGTAATAAGCATAAGCAGAAAAAAAGTTGGCATCTTCAACTTTTTCACTCAACGGATAAGCTTTTGCAAAGCTTTCAAACTCGAAAGCAGCCAATACGTAGTTTTTGGTATTTAACAAACAATTAGCATAGAAAAAGGTAATTCTTTCTCCTTGGGGCTTACCACGGTATTTTGGTTTAATTTGCTCAAACAACCTGCTAGCCCTTCTAAAATCTTGATTCTCATAATAGGTTTCTGCTAAATCATACTTAGATTTAATATCTTCACTTTTAAGAACCTTTTGAAATTCATTACAGGAAAATGAAATACAGATTAAAAATATTATTGTTAGATTTAAAAATTTTCTCAACATTCGGTAAATTTAATTTAAAAAATCAAGTTAAGAATAAAAACTTTTAAGAATTTTTAATAATGAACTTTTCTATTTTTTCATGAAGATTAGTTGAAACTGGCAACAGTGGTAATCTCAATTTATTTTTACAAAGTTTTTGTATTGAAAGAGCTGATTTAAGTCCCGCAGGATTACCTTCGACGAATAAATTTTTCAAAAATGGTTTTATTGAACTTAGTAGCTCTTGCGTTTCAAATTCATTATGATTTAAAGCAGAATCTACAATTTTATTATACAATTTTGGAATGCATCCTGCAGCAACTGAAATTACACCATCAGCTCCATTTATTATACTTGAGGGAGCAGTCTCATCATCTCCAGATATAATCAAAAAATTACTTGGTCTATTTTTTATTAAAAAGTCCATTTGTTGCATATCTCCTTTCGCTTCTTTAATTCCAATTATATTTTTATTATTTTGAGCCAATCTAAAAACTGTTTCAGGTTCTAAATTACAGCTAGTTCTGCTAGGAACATTATAGAGAATTAATGGTAAACTAGAGGATTGAGCCAACAATGAATAATGCTTAAATAATCCTTCTTGCGTAGGTTTGTTGTAGTAAGGTGTTACAGAAAGCACAGCTGAAAAACCTTTTAAATCAGAGTTCTTAATATAATTTATTAATGATTCCGTATCGTTAGATCCAATACCAACAACTAATGGTACTCGTTCTTTATTAGCATCAATAAAAGCTCTTCTAGATTTAATTTTTTCATCTTGAGTTAAAGTTGAAGATTCACCAGTTGTTCCTTGAACTACAATGTAATCTACACCTCCATCAATAACATATTCTACTAATTTTTTAATCGCATTGTAATCAATAGAAAAATCATCATTAAATGGTGTAACAATTGCTACTCCAGTTCCTCTAAACTTTTCCAAAACTTCATTCATTTGATCATTTTTAAATATTTAATTAACTCTGATTTAAAATTTTTATACTTTTTGATTTTATTAGAAAAAATTAAATCATTTAAATTAGAATTTACAGATTCAAAACCTACTCTAAATTTTGCATTTGTTTTTGACGATAGTAATGTTAGTAGTCGATTTGATTTAAAAAAATTAATTAATAAATCATATTCAAAAGAGACAAACTCTAAAGAATCTTTCCCTTTAATATTTCCATAGAAAGAGACACAACTTGGTGTAATATTCATAGCAGAAAAAACATTAAAAATATTTTTATTCTCTTGAAATGTGATAATCTTCAAATCCTTTTCTTTCAAACCTAAAGAGATGGATAGATCAATAAAATTTTCAACAGAGATTGGAAAAGACGGATCAACAATACAACCCAAAGTTTTAATTGGATTGGGCTTAAATCTAGTATGCTGTGATAGTTTATCCAAGGAATTACTAATCTTTTTATTTAATAATTTATTATGTAGTGATTTAAAAATCATATATTTAAAACTTAAGTAAAATTACATATTTCATTTTTGAAAACTATATTATACACAAATAATATAAAAATTAAACAAATTGTTATATCTATAACTCTTGTGTTTTTTTTATTTAGTAACCTAAATTCTCAAATTAGTAAAATTTCGTCTCAAAATATTAAAGTTGATGATTTTCATGCAAGTAACAATGAGCTTGAAGAATTAATCAAACCTTATAAAAAAGAAATAATTAAACTTCAAAAAAAAATTGGATTCTCTACAAAATCTTTAAGTATTAGGGATGGCGAATTAGAATCTACCTTAGGTAATCTTATAGCTGATATTTTGCTTGAAGAATCTAATAAACTTTTTAAAAATAAATTTTTTAAAAACATTGATTTTTGTCTAATTAATTATGGAGGGATTAGGGGAACACTAAATATGGGAGTAATCACACAGCATGACCTCGTTACTATAATGCCTTTTAATAATCTTTCGACTGTTGTTAAAATTAGTGGAAATAAAGTTCAAGAATTATTTCAATATTTAAATAATAACAACAAACAACACCCAGTTTCCGGTTTAAAAATAATATTTAATCAAAATAAAATTCAAAATGCTTTAATCCAAAATAAAAAATTTAATATTAACAAATCATACTATGTTTTAACTTCAAATTTTCTTCAAGAGGGTGGTGATAAAATGGATTTTTTTATGAATCCTTTAGAACTTTACAACCTTGAAACAAACATCAGGGAGGTAGTGATAAAACACATTACTTTGAAAAAAAAAATTGAAGGAAAATTGGATAACAGAATTCAAAGAATCAAATGAATAGGAGGTATTTTATAGAAAAAATTTCATCATTTACAATCTTTGGTATTTTTATACCTTTTAATAATTTAAATTATAATGAAAAATTTAAAAAAATAACTATAATTCATACTAACGATGTTCATAGCCATATCGATCCTTTCCCAGCTAACGATCCTTTAAATCCTAATGGTGGTGGTGTGATAGCAAGAGCAAAAATCTTTAATAGACTTAAAAAAGAAAATCCTAATACATTAATTTTTGATGCAGGAGATATATTTCAAGGAACTCCATATTTTAATTTTTTTGGAGGAGAAATTGAATTAAAATTGATGAGTAAATTAGGTTATAACGCTGCAACACTTGGAAATCACGAATTTGACAATGGAATAAATAAATTATCCAAATCATTAAATCATGCCAATTTTTCATTTTTAAATTCTAATTATGATTTGAAAAACACGCCACTTGAAAGTAAAATAAAAAAATATGAAATATATAATATTGATGATGTTAAAATTGGAGTTTTTGGATTAGGAATTGCATTGGACGGATTAGTCGAAAAAAAATTATACAGCGATGTGAAATATTTAGATCCAATAGAAATTGCAAATGACATAACTAAAAAACTAAAAAACGACTATCAATGTGATATTATTATTTGCTTATCTCATCTAGGATATAAATACGATGATAAAAAAGAAATTTGTGATTTAAATTTAGCTAAAAAAACAAAAAATATAGATTTAATTATTGGAGGTCACACGCATACTTTTATGAATAAGCCTGTGCAGGTGACTAACTTAAATGGTAATAATGTTTTAATTAATCAAGTGGGTTGTTTTGGAATAAATATTGGAAAAATTGATTTCTATTTATCAAGTAAAGAAATTAAAGAAGAATCTAATTCTATTAAGGTCTAGATTTCAACATATTAATAAAACTGTCTATGCCGATTATCGGTATTTTTAACTTTTCCACCTTCAATAATTTGCTTGGCCCAATATTATTTCCACCCAAAAGATAATTAGTTTTTGAGGAAATAGATGATAAAATTTTACCACCATTTAATTCTATCATTTTTTTTAACTGATCTCTAGAATAATTTTCAAAAACCCCAGAAATTACAAACGAGTCACCCTTCAGCACATTATTTAAAGGCTTCTTATCTTGCATTATTTCAAATTGAAGTCCTAATGATTTAAGTCTATCTACCATATAACAATTTTCTTCATCCTGAAAGAAATCAACAATACTTTCTGATATTCTGTCTCCTATTTCATCAACTAAAATCAAATCTTTAATTTTTTTTGTCTTTAAGTTATCAATTGATTTAAAAGCTAGTGCTATTTTTTTTGCAACGGTTTGACCAACGTACCTAATCCCAAGTGCAAACAAAACCCTTTCAAAAGGAATTTTTTTTGACTCCTCCAGTCCAATAAAAATATTATTAACCGATTTATTAGCCATCCTTTCTAATGGCAGTAAATCATCTCTTTTTAAGTCATATAAATCAGCATAGTTTGAAACTAAACCACTTTGATAAAGTAAATCAATCGTTTCATTGCCTAACCCATTTATATCCATTGCTTTTCTAGAAATAAAATGTTGAATTCGTCCAGTTATTTGAGGTGGACAATTCTTAAAATTCAAACAATAATGTTGAGATTCCGACTCGTTTCTTGATAGAATTTTAAAACATGATGGACAATTTTCAACAAATTCAATTTTATCACACTCAAAATTTCTTTTTTCTAAATCAACACCAACTATTTTTGGAATAATCTCACCTCCCTTTTCAATATTTACAATGTCATTTACATGTAAATCTAACTTGTTTATTTGATCTTCATTATGAAGAGAAGCTCTTTTGACATAAGTCCCACCCAAAAGTACAGGCTCTAAATTCGCAACTGGTGTTATGGCTCCAGTTCTACCAACTTGATAGGAAACGCTTTTAAGCCTGGTGTAAACTTGTTCAGTTTTATATTTATAAGCAATAGACCATCGTGGATATTTTGATGTAAAACCAAGTTCCTTTTGATAATTAATATCATTTACCTTTACCACAATACCATCAATTTCATAATTTAAGAGATGTCGTTTTTGATCCCAATGGTTTATAAAATTCATCACTTCATTTAAATTATTACATAGTTTATATGTTTGGGAAACATTAAAACCCCAATCTAAAGCATTCTCTAAATAATTTTGTTGTGTTTTATAATTCTCTTCGTTGGAAACGATTTGATATAAAAAGCATTTTAAAGGTCTTCTTGCTACTTCAGAACTATCTTGCAACTTTAAACTTCCCGATGCTGTATTTCTTGGATTCATGTAAGGATCCAGTCCTTGGTTTAATCTGATTTCATTCATTTTTAGGAAATCATTTTTTTCAATAATTATTTCCCCTCTAATTTGAAAATTCTTTGGGAAAGAGCCTTTTAATTTTAATGGTATTGTTTTAATTGTTTTGATGTTCTCAGTAACATCATCACCTTCAATACCATCTCCTCTTGTAACTGCCTTTATCAACCTTCCACTCTTGTAAGTTAAATTTATTGAGACTCCATCAAATTTTAATTCACATAGAAATTGAAGATTATTATCTCCAATATTTTTAAAAATTCTATCGTTCCAATCCTCTAAATCATTTTTTGAATAGGAGTTGTCTAAAGAATACATTGGAAAATCATGTTTGACACTGTCAAAGCTTTTTATGATAGACCCACCGACTCTTAAAGTTGGAGAATTATTATCGTAAAATTGTGGATATTTTTTTTCAAGATTTATTAAATCTTTCAATTTCATATCAAAATCATAATCACTAATCAACGGTTTATCTAGTACGTAATAATTATAATTATGAAAATGTAATTCATCTCTTAACTTTTCAATTTTTTCAAGTACTAAATTCATTGAATAAAAGCTTTTACCATTCGATTTTTAGATCTAAAATCTTTTTTATGCTCAATATCGTAAAAACCTCGATTATTTAAAAGTTTTGTAACATCTTCCAAAAATATTTCATTAATTTCAAAATATATACAACCATTTTTTTTTAAACTAGTTAAAGCAAAACTTATTATTTTTTTATAAAAAAATAATGGGTCTTTGTCATATACAAATAATGCTTTATGGGGCTCGTGTAGTATAACATTTTTTTTGATAAATTGTTTTTCTCGCAAGGCTATATATGGGGGATTAGAAATTATGACATCAAATTTTTCTTTGGATGTTATAGATTTTATATCTTGAATTTCAAAAGATACATCAACATTATTTGATTCAGCATTTTTTCTTGCAACATTCAAAATTTTATTATTTAAATCCCAACCAGTAATCTCACATGATTTTAAAAATTTAGCCAAACTAATAGCAATACAACCACTACCTGTTCCAATATCCAAAATTTTTTGATTTTTTGGATTACTTACTAAAACCCAAGAAACCAATTCTTCTGTCTCAGGCCTTGGAATTAAAACTTCAAGATTCAAAAAATATTTCATTCCCATAAATTCTGTCTGACCAACAACATACTGAATCGGCATATCATTTTTTAATTGATTAATAGAATTTATAAGACTAGGGATTTTATTGATGTTAATTAAATATTGAGGATTTAACATGTAATTGATTCTATTGATACCAAGAGTGTGCTCAATAATCCAGAAAAAAAACTCGCCAAGCTCGTTTGCATCAATTTTTGATTTTAGAGATTTAAAAAATAAATCATGATACTCCAATAGTGTCATAATATTTTTTTTATCATCCAAACTGGACAAGCATTATGTCCAGTATT
>Ga0115569_10000070_pt1 | contig 76495 bp, 70 predicted proteins | sample COGITO_mtgs_1205_2_FD_87295 | JGI IMG/M metagenome (GOLD analysis project Ga0115569, IMG submission 87295) | Pelagic marine microbial communities from North Sea - COGITO_mtgs_120503 | ecosystem: Environmental > Aquatic > Marine > Epipelagic | place: Germany:Helgoland, sampling site Kabeltonne... | reverse complement strand
GTAAATCGTAATGATAAAGGTTCAGAGAAGCATTGAGTGGTTTTTTTTGCGAGCGCCGACGCGGTTGGATCCTCGCCTCACTCCATCCCGGCCATAATCGTCGCCGTTACCAAGCGCACAAAAGCGATGCTGCACACCACCAATAAACAGAAGATTCCCACAAAGTAGATACCCAATCCGGCCTCAAATACTCCAAATACGCCCAAAATTTGTGTGCCGGTGCCGAACAGGGTGATGCCGGCGGAGAACGTTGCCACAAAGCCATTTAACGCACCTTCGCGCACCAGGCGAATAAATGTCCGGATTTGTATGGTGGAGAACACAACAAGAAAAGCTGCGAATACGCCTACGCAAAGCGTCCAGTTGATGACATCGGTATTCAAAGCAAACAGGAAAGGCACGAGCGCCATTAAAGTGGCGGCAAGGCTGCTGTAAATCATTAGGTGTAATCTGGTGAGGTTGCCCGGTTGCCATACGTCGGTGCCGCGGTGAGCAATCGCCGAGACGATGCCGGCAAAGCCGGCAAAGGCGGCGGAAATTTCCGCTACTGACAGCAGAGGGTCCAAGCCTTCGGTCATCGCTTAATACTCAAATGTCGGCCGCTGAAGAATTTATGTTTAGTCATTCAAAGGATGCTCAGCGGTGGTAAAACTCGGGCGCAGGGTCGCGTTTGGGCAACACGGCAACTGTTTCGTCGACCTCTCGGTAAAATACCCGGTCGAACAGCGTCTTTTCTAATTCATCGAGCAATGCAAATGCACTGCTATTGCGTGCGTGCGCAAAGTCGCCAGCGCAATCAAACCAGTATTCGGCCATACCGTCCCACTGCGCGTAGAAGTGTTCGCGACGCTTCACTCCGTCAGGGGTAAAGCCTTCGCTGTCGGGTGCAAAAAAATGCGTCATCACATCCAGCGGTGTGCGAAAGTTAATCACCAAACCCCTTAGGCCGGGCAGGGTGCGGGCCAGTTGTGCATAACGCCCGGTCCAATAGGCGCGAAACAGGGCCAAAGGCATGTCGGCGGGGCGCTGGCCAAACTGCACCAGCTTAAACAGCTTTCGCTCCGGCCGAACCACTGGCTGCGATATGGTTTCATCGACATGAAATTGAAAAGGTGAGCCGGCATACAACTCGTTGAAGTCATCACCCACTTTGCCCACCATCGGGTCCATCTGTAGGCCGTTTAGACCGGGATAGTCGCGCGCCGGCGTGCGCGCTGCGAGATAGTCCTCCAGGGTGTCAAACATCAACTGGCCCCAGCCGTCCCATTGCGTGTCGAAATCTTCAGGCTCATTGCGGGTCAGGCGCATGACTAAGTCTGTGCCAAGCGAGGCTGTCACAGGTGTATTAGAGGCGACATTGAGCAAATACCCGCGAATGTTGTTGAGCCTGCGACCAAAGGAGTTATGGTAGCCCACGTGTCCGGCACGATAGTCGTCATGGGTCAGACGAGGATTGCGTTTTACGAAGCCAAATACTTTAAGCATGGAATCTACCGGAAATAGAAGTTGGGAGCGGGATTGCGATTGGGCATAACCACCAGGTTTTCATCTACCTCAACATACCAACATGAGGAGAAGTGGGCCTCCTCCAGCGCGCGCAGTCGCGCCTGATCCGCTGCTCTAGTGGCCAAGAACGCCGTGGGGGTGTGGAAATGGTATTCAATGGCTCCGTCAAAATAGTCGCAAAAGGCAGCGCGGTGGGCAAGACCCTCAGGACTGTGTCCCCAGCTGTCTGGCTTATAAAAGTCGTCCATGGCCGCTTCCCGATTGCTGTCTCTAAAATTTAAGATCGCGCCGTTACAGTTATGCCAGCGGCTGATGATAGGCGCGTAGTCTGATAACAATTGTTGGGCGGCGGCAGACACATTTGGCTCAGCCTCAGGCTGTTTAAGCTTGAAGAACTGCATGAGCTTGAAGGTTTTTTGCTCAGCCCGCAGCACTGGGCGAATCACATGTTCGTGCATACGCAAATGACAGGGTTGAAATTCACCGGGTCGATCGGCTACCGGGTTGAATAACTGCGGCCCATCGCTTAGCGACCAGTCGGGATCAATCACCAGCCCATCGGCGGTGGCTCGAGTGGGCTCGAGGGTGGTGGCGGTGACCCAGTCTTCGCGGTGGTCAAAAAACACCTCGGGGAAGCCGTCCCACCAGTTGATAAAATCATTCGGCGGATGGATGCTCAGTGCGTCATGCCATTGTTTGCCCAAGCGCTCTTCAATGGGTGTATTGGACCAAACGTTTACTAAGTAACCGCGAATGTTCTTTAATCTGCGGCTTTGGCCACAGTGATATCCCACGTGTCCAGCGCGATACTCATCATGGCTCAGTAAATGAGTATTGCGCTTGAGAAAAGCAAAAACCTTAAACAACGCCGCTTGACCTCTTCAATGATTCAAACGAATCTAACACCCGTTAATTCAATCAGACAAGCGGAATTCGGTGACCAGCGGTCACAACGTGTCAAAGGAAGAACTTTATGTTGGATCGGTGGGGTGAAAATGCGGCGCAACGTGCCCAACTGACGGTCGCCCGTCAGGAAATTGAGTACTTGCGCAGGCTTTATGGTGCCGCAACTGATGCGCTGGGTCGTTGGGAGGATGAGGCCTCGCTGGCCTACGGTCAGTCGGTTTACCGCCGCATATTCACCGCCTCTGCTGAGATTCGAGTGACGGGTTCATCAGTTGCGCTGACCGGAAAAGGCCCAGACGCTTGGGTGGCGGTGGTGAAAAATGCGCTAAAAGACTACGAAACAACCCAACACCTGATCGGCACGCAGCTGGTGACATTTTCAAAGGTCACCTTTGCGGGGGATGAAATAGTTGCCGGCCAAGCCCAACTCACCAGTTATCTGCACGCTTGGCATGCCTGGCCGGACCGCGCGCTGCGGCTGGTGTTGGGTACTTACACGGATGAAGTCGTCTATTCCCCGGACTTCGGTTGGCAGATTTTTGACATGACGTTAGCGCACACCAGTTCAGAGGCACGAATTATGGGAGATCCTGCGTGAGGGTGGCGCAGAACGCTGACGATTGGCCTTCCCCCGTCAGAGGCTGGGTGGTCACCATTATTTTGCTGATTGCGTTCACTTTCTCCTTTGTGGATCGTCAAGTTCTGAATTTATTGGTCGACCCCATTCGAGCCGATCTTGGTGTGTCAGATACACAAATCAGTTTTTTACAGGGCTTTGCGTTTGCCCTGACCTATGTGCTTATGAGTGTGCCTTTGGGGCGCATGGTGGACCGCTACAACCGCGTGGGCATTATGATGGGCGGCGTGTTGGTGTGGAGTGCCACCACAATCGCCTGTGGTCTTTCACGCAATTATACGCAGCTGTTGTTTGCGCGCTTTGGTGTGGGTGCTGGCGAGGCTGCATTGTCGCCCAGTGCTTGGTCGGTGCTGTCTGATTATTTCAAACCCGACAAGTTGGCCTTGCCGATCAGTGTGTATTTGATGGGGCCTTATTTGGGTGCGGGTTTGGCGATGATTGCCGGCGCCGAGGTTTTAGATTGGAGTCGCGATGTCGACAAGGTGGTGTTGCCTTTGGCCGGAGAAGTGGCGCCTTGGCAGGCAACGTTCATCGCTGTAGGTTTGCCAGGTATTTTAATTGTTGCGCTGCTCGCTTTGATTGCCGAGCCGGTGCGGCGCGGCCGTGTCTCTGATGTATTGCCAGCCTGGGGTGCGGTTTGGGGGCATATGCGCGCAAACGCTCGCCTGTATACGGCTCTGCATGTTGGTGTGCCGTTTATTGTTGTTATGCTTTATGGGTTGCAAGCGTGGACGCCGACAATTCTTTTGCGGGTGTATGGCTGGGATCTGGCGGATGCGGGACGCATCTATGGTGTGGTGGCCCTTGTTGCAGGATCCGCAGGTGTATTAACTGGGCCGGCCCTGTCGCGCGTTTTGCAGCGGCGTCAGCGCTCAGACGCACCGCTGTTGGTGGCTGTATTTGGCGCAATCATGGCGACACTGGCTTTGCTGATGCTGCCTTTGCAGTCGACCGGCGGGCAGGCGTTGGTGTGCATATTTATTGCCAGTTTCTCTGTAACGCTGCCGCTGGCGCTGATTACCACGGTAATGCAGGAGGTGACGCCAAATGATATGCGCGGTGTGGTCAATGGCGCCTATGTGGTGACTACCAATATTTTAGGCTTGGCGCTGGGACCTACATTGGTGGCAGCGTCAACTGACTATATATTCGAGGACTCGTTGGCGGTGGCAAAATCGTTAGCATTGGTGGCGCTGGTAGTGGGGCCGATAGCCGCCGTTTTATTAAACCGGGGTCGCCTTGCGTACAGCAGGTTTGGCCAGTAAGAGGAGAGGCATAGATGCAACACATACTTGGCCGGATCTGCGTGGCGATTTTGTTGACCGTATGGTCGGGGGCCGCGTTGGCCATTGAAAGTCTCGGGTACCAAGTGCTTGACGAATATGAGCACTTTGAGGTTCGGCTTTATGATGCGCATTTGCTGGCGACCGTTGAAGTGGATGGCGACTTTGAAAAGGCAGGTAATAGCGCGTTCCGTGATTTGTTCGACTACATACAAGGTGATAATGCCACTAACGAGAAAATAGCGATGACCGCGCCCGTGATACAGGAGCCGACCGAGCCCGGCTGGAAAGTTTCCTTTGTCATGCCCGGCAGCTTTGATCCCGCCACGCTACCCGCCCCAGCGGATGCAACCGTTAGCGTCAATGAAGAGGCCGCGCTGCGCATGGCGGCAATTACTTACAGCGGTAATTGGAGTCGTAAGCGTTATTTGAAGCATGAAACCCTGCTGCAGCAGCACCTTGACGAGGCTGGCTTGGAGGCCTGTGGAACGCCAAGATTTGCACGACATAATCCGCCGTTTTGGCCCTCTTTTTTGCGCAAAAATGAAATACTCATGCCGCTATGTGAAATCGGCGAATAGGCCATGGTGATGACACCGATTGCGCACGGCGGCGCGCGAGCCGCGATTATTGACCTGATGAATTTGTATTGTTATGCCATAGATCGGGGTGACCTGAAGACCTTTGGGCGATTGTTCAAGGGCGCGCAGTGGATTGCAGAGGGCCAGGTGCCGGGTCCCGAAGCGGCGAATAATCTAATTATATATGCTGATGGCACCCCTCGAACGAAACACACGTTGTCTAACATTCAAGTGGATGTGCATGAGCAGGCAGGAACAGCAAAAGCACGCAGTTACGTGACTGTTTTTCAACAGACCGATGATTTTCCCTTACAGGTGATCTTTGCGGGCGATTATTTTGACGATTTTGTGTGCATCGACGGTGCATGGCAATTTCTGCGTCGAGAAATTAAATTTTCGTTGATTGGTGATATGAGCGCACATCTGAGAGTACCTGGTCTGACGATCCCCGGCGCATAGGGTTCGCGCCTGCAAATCAGTTGATTTTGGGGTCACGCTGGCGTTAGATGAGTACTGGGATCGCTACCGCTCTAAAGGTGTCAAACGAGTTGACGATTTTAACGCGCATTAAACAAGTAAACTGCCTTATTCCGATGATTGGGCTCTTTCTATGTGCAGATGTGTTGGCCAACGAGTGTGCGATTACTGAAAAATCTTCTCTTCCTGAATCTATTTTCCTGCCTGAAGCGCGGGTGCAATGGGTCGAACTTGAAGGCGGCTACTACCGCATTGTCGACGCTTTGAACCGGCAGTTTCTGCCTCGCAATTTTAATCAGTTTCCGCAATTGCACCACGATGGTCTGGCAGTTTGCGGTGTTCTCAAAAAAATAGAACAGGGGTATAGCTTTCAGATGGGTGGAGAGGTTGCCGTGCAGGCGATTGAGCTTGTTGCTCTTAGTGGATCCCAAGAATGAATGTTGCGGTTTTAAGTGTGGCGTTTTCCCTACCTGTAGGCGTCACGGCGGTATAACTTTGGAGTCAAAGAGATGAATGTTTTCTTTCAGAAAAGCAATTTGATGGCTTGCTTGCTGGGCATGACAATGTCTGTGGTTATGTTAGCAGCATCGAGTGCTGCAAATGCGGATGACGAACGCTATAAGATCAGATTTAAAGATGGTTATGGCGACGAGGTTGAGCGAGCTGTAAAAGACATCAAGGGTAAACGCGTTAAACGCCGCGGTAAGCGTGAACGTCGTTTGCTGGCGGCCGATTTAACCCGAGCGCAGCTCAGGCAGCTGCGAAAAAACCAGCGCATCGAATCTATTGAGATCGACGAGCGCCGTTATCTGATGGCGGAAACTACCCCCTATGGTCTGCCCATGGTGCAATACAGTGCAGGGCTGGCGCAGTCGGCTGCGCAGAGGAAAATCTGTATTGTGGACACCGGTTATCTGCTAGGGCACGAAGATTTGCCCGATGCGAGCCGGGTGACGGGAGACTCTCAAATACAAAACGAGCAGTGGTCTGAAGACGGGCACGGCCACGGCACGCATGTGGCGGGCACCATTGCCGCCGTTGCTGGGAACGACCTAGGTGTGGTTGGCGTTCACTCAGGCGGCAGTCTGGACCTGCATATTATTAAAGTATTCAACAACACCGGTAATTGGACGTTTTCTTCGGATTTGATGAATGCGTTAGATCAGTGCTTGGCCGCTGGAAGCCATATTGTATCGATGAGTCTGGGCGGCGGCTACGCGGCCGATGAAGAGATTGCCTTTGCTGAGGCGGCGGCGGCGGGTATGTTGATCATCGCGGCGGCGGGTAATTCAGGAAACACTAGCTACTCTTATCCGGCGAGCTATGATTCAGTAGTGAGTGTGGCGGCGGTAGACTCTAATGAAAATCTGGCTTCCTTCTCGCAGCGAAATGATCAGGTTGAAATCGCAGCGCCCGGCGTGGCTGTGGAATCGACATGGGCCACCTCAACTAACAGCTACGCAACGCTTTCTGGCACGTCAATGGCAACGCCTCATGTCTCGGCCGTAGCGGGTGTCCTTTGGGGCCTTTATCCGGCATGTAACGCGGCCGACATTCGCGCGACGATGGCCGCAACGGCCAAAGACCTCGGCGCGGCAGGACGAGATACCTCTTATGGGCACGGTCTAGTGCAACTGCAGGCTGCAGATACATTTATGGGCATTAACGGATGTACTGCGCCACCCCCGCCACCCCCGCCACCCCCGCCGCCAACCCCAGAGTTAACTAACGGTGAGCCCGTGTCCGGGTTAGCTGGTACGACCGGCGACGAATTGCATTTCGAGATTGTGATCCCTGAAGGCGCAAGCAATTTGAATGTGCAGTTGTCCGGTGGATCTGGCGATGCTGACCTTTACTTGCGCGCAGATGCGCCACCGACGGTTTCAGCGTATGACTGCCGGCCTTGGCTCTTTGGCAATGCAGAGCAGTGTAGCGTCGCAAGCCCTGCGGTGGGCACCTACTACGTCATGGTGCAGGCATACTCTTCGTTCACCGGCGCATCGTTGGTTGCTGCCTGGGACGAAGCCGGCCCTCCGCCAGTGAATCAAGCACCCGTGGCCGTCTTGAGTGCGTCTACCACCGACGGGCCGGCACCACTGACGGTTGAGTTTGATTCAGCTGGAAGTAGCGATGATCAAGGTATTGTGAGTCGTAGTTGGGATTTTGGTGATGGCACTCAAACCTCAGGCGCGGTTGCGGTCAGTAAAATCTATACTGTCCCGGGAACCTATACGGTGACCCTAACGGTAACGGATGCGCAGGGGGAGACTGGAACAGATACCGTAAGCATTGGCGTCCGGCAAAACGTTGCGCCGACGGCGTCGGTGACGATCACCTCTGATCTGCCCGCGGAGGTTGATGCGGCCGTACAGTTCAATGGTGGAAATTCGTTTGACCCTGATGGCAGCATCAGCAGCTATGCGTGGGACTTTGGTGACGGCGGGGTTGCCAGTGGGCAGAGCGCGGCGCATACCTACACCGCACAAGGGACATACAATGGGCAACTGACGGTGACTGACGATGGCGGCCTGACTGACACCGCGACGTTTCAGGTGGTGGTGAACGCAGCGCCACCGCCCCCAGTGGCGGAGATTACGGCCTCTTGGTCGTATAACAGACGGGGAACGCGCATGCGTGTATTCTGGTCTGGAGCGAGCACGTCGCGGGTGGAGATTTACCGCAACGGCAGCCGAGTGGCTAGAACCCGTAACGACGGGCGTTGGAACGACCGCTCACCCGTGCAAGGCGCGGTTTATGTTGTTTGTAATGACCGTACCGAGGAGTGTTCTACTCCCTAAGCGCAGGTTACAGGATGCAGTAATGGTGGAGAAATCCGCTGTTGCTGTGTCATCGCCCTGTCGGGCGCCTTGCAAAAAATAATGGGACGCATTATGTTCTGGGCAAGTACTGAATGTCAGAGGGTAATGGGCCATGAGAACGTTTTTAAAAGTCGTATTGGTCTTGCCTGCGCTGCTGTTTGCGGTGATGGGTTTTCGATGGCTAGTGGACCCAGCGGGCGTAGCGCCTGAATTCGGTTTTGTGTTAGCCGATGGCATTGGCCGGAGTTCTCAATCTGGAGATTTTGCATCCTTTTTTCTCACGCTGAGCACCTGCATTTTGCTTGGGTTGGTCAGCGGCACACGTCTGTGGTTTTATCCACCGGCGATGTTGCTCTTGTTTGCGGCCAGTGGCCGCGTCTTGTCCTGGGTCATCCATGATGCTGCCTTTGCCGGCAGTATGATTGGCCTGGAGGTTGTCGTTGGGGGGCTGCTGCTGATTGCGGCTCGCATGCTGCCGGAAAAAATTTGACCTTTTTTACTTTTTTCTGTCGGCGTAACGTATGACTGTTTTGTTTAAATTGGGGTATTTCGGGGCTGTTGTTTTGATTACCTTGATAGGTGTTTGTGAGGTTGCGTATGCGGCAATCACTGCGAAACCGGCAATTTACAGACCGAATATTGTCTTCGTTCTGGCGGACGATTTGGGATTCAGTGACATCGCTCCTTATGGCAGTGAGGTCAGTACGCCCACTTTGTCCGCTTTGGCAGAGCGAGGTATTCGATTTACCAACTATCACACCGCCGCAAACTGCGCGCCGGCGCGAGCTATGTTGATGACCGGGGTAAGCAGCCATTTAGCGGGCGTGCCGAATATTCCTGAAATGTTGGCGCCGCAGCAGCGCGTGCAAGATAACTATCAGGGGGTTTTGGGCAACAATGTGGTAACTATCGCGACCCTCTTGGAGAGCGCCGGATATCATACGTATATGGCGGGGAAATGGCATTTGGGGTCATCGCCGGATAAGTTGCCCAGCCGCCGAGGCTTTGAGCGTACAGTGGCCCTGCTTGATTCGGGAGCAGACAACTGGGAGCAAAAGCCCTACCTGCCGATTTATGAAACGGCAAACTGGTATGCCGATGGCCAACGCTATCAGCTGCCGGAGGACTTTTACTCTTCTGAGTTCTTAGTGGATAAGACAATTGAGTTTATCGACAGCAATTTGCAAGATGAACAACCTTTTTTCGCTTATATCCCGTTTCAGGCGGTTCATATTCCAGTGCAGGCACCTCAGGAATTCATTGAGCCATATATGGGGGTTTATGACGAAGGCTGGACGGTGTTGCGCGAGCGGCGGAGATCACGAGCAGTCGCGCTAGGTCTCATACCGGAGGATGCCGCTATGGTGGTCATGCCCAGCACACAGGACTGGTCAGCGCTCGATGGTGAGCGTCAGCGTTATGAAGCCAAACGAATGGCGGTGTATGCAGGCATGATTGAGGCGATGGATCATCATATCGGCCGGTTGATCACCTACCTTGAGGCAGAAGGCCTGCTGGAGCAGACGATTTTCATTGTGACCTCGGACAATGGCGCTGAGGCCAGCGGGGCTGAGGATCCCAGCGCGATGCTTAGTAGTCGGGCGGCGGCTAGTCTGGGCTATCATCAAGACTATGAGCGGTTGGGGTTAAAGGGTAGTTTTAATTCGATTAGTCCGAGTTATGCCAGCGCAGCAGCCAGCCCATTGTCTTTTTATAAGTTTTATGCCGGTGAGGGCGGACTGCGGGTCCCGTTGATCATTTCAGGGGCAGCGGTGGCACGGCCTGATTCAATTACCCATGCCTTTGCCTGGGCCACAGATGTTGCGCCCACGGTTTTAGCGTTGGCCGGTGTTGAGGCCCCACAAGGTCGATACGCAGGTCGCCCGGTGCTGCCGATGACGGGCAAGAATTTGCTGCCTTTGGTCACCGGCGAGGTTCAGCGGATTTATGCAGAAGAAGATGCCGTGGGTTATGAACTCACCGGGCATGGTGCCTTGTTTATGGGGGATCATAAGATTGTTAGAAATCTACCGCCGGTCGGCGATGGGGTGTGGCGGCTGTACAACATTGCCAGCGATCCTGGTGAGGTGATTGACCTGCGTGAGGAGCAGCCTCAGCGTTTTGAGCGCATGCGCGCTGAATATGCGCAGTTTGAAATCGACAACCGTGTAATGCCGCTGCCAGCGGGATATAGCCAATCGGGCCAATTGCTGTCTAACTATTTATCAGATAGCGCTCGTGTGGGGGTGGTGGTGTTTTTATTGATGGTATTGTTCTTGCTACCGTTCGCGGTGTTCTATCGACTGCGGTTCACGCAAGCTAAGCGCGAATAGCTTCTCCAGCGGTTCTTGCTTAGGGTAGATGTCAAATCCGGCGGCAATGATTCGTCGGTCGGTGGGCCGATGTTCGCGCTCTCCAAAGGTGCAGTGCTGCGTCTGTTAGGCCATCAATCATTCAAATGGGGGCTTCACAGCTGCAGTCTGTATGGACACGCTGGGCGGCAGTGCCCGTTGGCTGTGAAGGTCATGGTTTTTTAAAAGCCGCGGGTTTCACCAATATCAAAAATCCATGCTTGGTTCAGGTCTAATTGGTTGTTCTTGGCTGCGGCTTTGAAGCGTCGCGGCGGCTCTGAAAGTGGTTCATCGGAAAGGTCAAATGTGCCAAAGTGAATCCCTAACGTCTGTTTAGCATTGAGATCCAGTGCTGCTTGTATTGCTTCTTCCGGATTCATATGTGATTGCTTCATCATCGCGCGTGGCGCGTAAGCGCCAATGGGCATGGCAACCAGATCAAAAGGCCCGAGAGCATCACCTATTGTTTTGAACTCGGGAAAATAGCCGGTATCGCCGGCGAAGTAGAATCGACGGTCCGCGCCGGTAACCGCCCAAGACGACCATAGGGTGCGCCGATCATCAGCGAGCGAGCGTTTACTCCAGTGTTGCGCAGGAAGGCAGTGTATGACGACCTCCTTAAAACGGATGCGTTCTCCCCAATCCAGTGCTTTTACGTTGCTGATCTGATTTTTTTGCAACAAGGCTGCATTACCTAAAGGTACAAAAAATACTGTTTCAGGTTGGCGTTTTGCCAATCGTTTCAATGTGGGTAAATCTAGGTGGTCATAGTGATTATGAGAGATGACGACAAAATCAATCGGCGGTAAGTCGTCGAAGTCCAGCCCAGGCTCAACAAATCGGCGTGGGCCGATCAGGGGCACTGGACTGGGTCTATTTGACCACGTTGGATCGGTCAAGAAAGTGATGCCTTGCATCTGCACAAGTACTGTGGCGTGACCGATCCAGGTGACGGTCGGCATGCCTAGATCTGTATTTTCCCGCAGTAGCAGACCGTCGTTGTCTATGCGCGATGGCGCGTCTTCCCCTGATCGAAAGTAGGTGCCAAAACGGCGCAGAATAAAGGGTACACGCACAGAAAGGCTGCCGTGTTCGAGCGTTCCGCCGAGGTTGGTAAAGCGCCCATCGCTGTCTAATGGCGCCTTGTTAATGCCAGATGGCCGCTCTGGTGTTTCCTCGTTGTTAGCCTGTGTTGTTAATGAAGTGGCCGAAAGAATAATCGACGCGATCAGTATGTAGCGCAGCACCCGATGGATCTTCCTTTTGATTGAGTTTCGCTATGCAAGCGGGCAGGGTAACACAGGAGGCCTCAGCACCGTATGGTCACCTGTTCCTGATCAACAGCGGGACAATCCACAAATGTTCATTGATTTTTTACGTTATCATTGTGTGATTGGCGCCTCAAATGAGCAATAAAAATCAACGGGCTAGAATACCTATTGTGAGCAGGAACGATCAGTTAGCCGGCTTAGTGTCTGTGACACCCAAACGCTTCGGTGACCATCGTGGATTTTTTGCTGAATCCTATAGTCGTCGTGGGTATGCGGGTTTAGGCATCGCTGCTGAATTTGTGCAAGACAATCATTCACTGTCTGCGCAGAGGGGGACGGTGCGGGGCTTGCATTACCAAGCCCCGCCGCATGCGCAGGCCAAGTTGGTGCGCTGCGGTCGGGGTGCTATTTTTGATGTGGTGGTTGATATTCGCTTGGGGAGTCCCACTTACGGGCATTGGGCGGGCTGCGAATTAAGTGCGCAAAATGGCGCCCAATGGTTCATTCCGGTGGGATTTGCTCACGGCTTTATGACGCTCGAGCCAGACAGTGAAATTATTTATAAGTGCAGTGATTATTATGCGCCAGAAACGGAAGGTTCGCTGCTTTGGCGGGATCCAGTCATAGGCATTCATTGGCCGCTTGAGGGTGACGTGACGATCAGCGATAAAGATGCGGTGGCGCCCTTGCTTGCTGATCTTGAAAGCCCTTTTATTTTTAAGGGGTAGGAAAGCATGAAAATCCTCGTGACGGGTGGTGCAGGTTTTATTGGTTCAGCGGTTGTGCGATTGGCTGTCGCGCGGGGCTGCGAGGTGGTGAATCTTGATGCGCTTACCTATGCCGCCTGTCAGGCTAATCTTGTTGAAGTGGAGAATAACGCGCGCTACATTTTTGAGCCTGGCGATATTCGCGACCGCGCGGCTCTGAGCAGAATTTTTGCGGAACACAAGCCTGACGTTGTCATGCATTTGGCGGCGGAAAGTCATGTTGACCGCTCTATCGATGGACCGGGTGACTTTATCGACACGAATATTACGGGCACCTTTAATATGCTGCAGGCAGCGCTGACGTACTGGGTGGCACAAGGGCGACCTGATGACTTTCGTTTTCATCATATCTCCACGGATGAGGTATTTGGTTCCTTACCGGCCGACCCCACCGCCAAATTTACCGAAACGACGCCCTATGATCCGCGAAGCCCTTATTCGGCATCCAAGGCCGCATCGGATCATTTGGTGCGGGCTTGGCATGAAACTTACGGATTACCCGTGGTGCTCAGTAACTGCTCCAATAATTATGGTCCTTTTCATTTTCCCGAAAAGCTGGTGCCTGTTGTTATTCTCAACGCACTGGCAGGTAAACCATTGCCGATTTATGGTGACGGCAGCAACATTCGTGATTGGCTATATGTTGAAGATCATGCCGATGCACTCTTATTGGTTGCCACGCAGGGGGAGCTTGGGCGCAGCTACAATATTGGGGGTGAAAATGAACTCACCAATCTACAGCTGGTGCATATGATTTGTACTGTGCTCGACCGCGTTCGACCGCTTGATAGGGGCAATTATGCTGATTTGATCACCTTTGTTAGCGACCGCCCGGGCCACGATGCCCGCTATGCGATTGATCCCAGTCGCATTCGTGACGAATTGGGCTGGCGCCCTTCGGTTACCGTTGAGCAGGGGTTAGAGCGTACTGTGCACTGGTACCTTGAAAACGAAAGTTGGTGGCGTCCGTTGTTGACACGCCAAGGGGTGGGCGAGCGCCTAGGTGCTGGTCAAAATACCAGACCATGACCGATATTCTCGTGTTTGGCTATGGCGGCCAAGTGGCGACCGAGCTGCGGCGTTTCAGCGGTATAACAGCGCTGGGGCGAGGCGATGCTGACCTTTCTGATCCTGCCACGTGTGTGGCTGCGATCGAGGCTCATCGCCCGCATGCGGTGATTAATGCAGCGGCTTTCACAGCGGTGGATGCAGCAGAGAAAGAGGAACCGCTGGCTAACGTGGTCAATGGTGAATCTCCGGCTGCCATGGCGCAAGTTTGTGCGTCAATGAATATCCCGCTTGTGCATATCTCAACGGACTATGTGTTGGCTGGATCTGGCACCCGGCCTTGGTCACCAGAGGACCCGCCGGCTCCGCAAAATGCGTATGGCCGCAGCAAGTTGGCGGGTGAATTAGGCGTTCGTGCGGCGGGCGGCGCCCATGCTATTTTGCGCACGTCTTGGGTGTTTTCTGCCCACGGCGGCAATTTTGTGGAAACGATGCTGCGGGTGGCTCAAAATCGCGATGAGATAAGTGTTGTGAATGATCAGCAAGGGGGACCTACCGCGGCCCGGGATATTGCCGCTGCGTGCCTGATTGTTATAGAGCAGTTGGTCAAAGATTCGAGTAAATCGGGTACCTATCATTTCAGTGGTTGGCCTGATGTCAGCTGGTACGATTTTGCGGTTGCTATATTTGCCCAAGCGAGCCTCGATATTCGGGTGCAGGGTATTCCCACAAGGGATTATCCAACGCCGGCAACGCGTCCTACGAATTCGCGGATGGATTGTCAAAAAACCGAAGAGGTGTTTGCGATCCCGCGTCCTGCTTGGCGCGCTGGGCTGGCTGAAACATTAACAGAATTAGGTGTGATCACATGAACAAGCGCAAGGGCATTATTTTGGCAGGTGGTTCAGGTACGCGGCTTTACCCGATCACCATGGGCGTGTCGAAACAGTTATTGCCGATCTACGACAAGCCGATGATTTATTATCCCTTAACGGTACTGATGCTTGCCGGCATCCGAGAGATTTTGATGATCACCACCGCCCAGGATCAGGATCAGTTTCAGCGCACGCTTGGAGACGGCAGCCAATGGGGCATAGCGCTGCACTATGCGGTACAGCCCAGCCCTGATGGACTCGCGCAGGCATTTATTCTCGGTGAAGAGTTTTTAGATGGTTCGCCATCGGTCATGGTGCTGGGTGATAACATTTTTTTTGGTCATGGGTTGCGGGATCTTTTATTGCAGGCAAGCGCCGACAGCTCCGGCGCGAGGGTGTTTGGCTACCGAGTTGCGGACCCGGAGCGCTACGGAGTAGTCGATTTTGATGCGCAGGGTCGAGTGAAATCGATTATCGAAAAGCCTGCCGCGCCAGCCTCGAATTATGCGGTTACCGGACTTTATTTTGTCGACGGCACAGCGCCTGAGCGGGCAAGGGCAGTGCGCCCTTCGTCTCGCGGTGAGTTGGAAATTACCAGTCTTTTAGAAAGTTACCTTGCCGATGGATCGCTGTCGGTGCAAAAAATGGGTCGTGGCTATGCTTGGCTGGATACCGGAACTCATGCCAGCCTGCTTGACGCGGGCAACTTTGTGCGAACGCTCACCGAGCGCCAGGGACAACAGGTGGGTTCCCCGGATGAGGTGGCCTTCGAATTGGGTTGGATTGACGCCCAGCAGCTCAAACAACGCGCCCAACAGTTCGGGAAGAATAATTATGGCTCTTATCTTGATGGGCTCAGCTACTGACGCGCTGTTAGGCTTACTCTACAAATTCTGATGCCGCGGCACGGGCTTTGTTTTGCGCTTTACCGCAAGGGTCTTTGTCCGCCAAAAAGCGCTCTGCAAAGCTGCTGGCGATGAACGATAGACCACCGGTGGCCAGTGCGGCACCGCCGGTTAACAGGGTTGATTTTGGATTTAGCGTGAGCGCGGGCTTTGCCAATGATCCGCCGATGCCAACGAAGGGATTAATCACCGAAGATAGACTCAGCCCCAAACCTTTTTGTGGCACGGTACGAAATGATGCGTTGATGCTTTCAGATTTCAGGTCAACTTTTGCCTTGGCAAAGATGTTCAGTTGTTTGCTGGTCAAGACAAACGCCGGATTACCTGTGACCTCGCCGGCTTTGATGCGCAAATCAATCGCTCCACAGGTCACCTGCATGACGGTTTTTTGCTGGCGATAGGGGTTCAGCGCGGTGAACAGCTGATTGAAAAAGTCACTGGTGAAAATTTGGGTGTTGTGGCTGGGTATCTCACCTTTGCCGAGATCCAGTCCGGCATATCCATTTGCATTAGCCGCCATTTCTCTAGGCGTATTACCGTAACTTTTAACTGCGATATCGCCTGATAGTGCAGGCAACTTTTGAATTTCCTCAGCGGTTTGTGCCGGAAAGCCGACTCTAATGCCTTGGCCGGTAACGTTAAGACTCACTGTGGGTGTGTCTTGGTTTAAAGCAAGCACGCCGCTTAATCCGAAGGTGCCCTGGCCTTCGTCGGTCAGCAAGGCTTCGCTCACACTTAAGCGGCCCTTTGCCAAGGTGGCGCTCAAACTAACATCATTGAGTGTTCGGTTAATCAACTGTGCTTTTTTGATGGTGATGCTGACGTCAGCGTTCAGTAATGAAAGTGGCGTTAAATCAATGGGTGTATTTGGTATCACAAGATCTGCTGATGCACCCAATGGCATGGGCCTTGGCTCCGGTGTAGGGATTGATGTCACGGCTGTCATGAGTGGTTTTAGATCCAGTAGTTCAGAATCCATGATCAGTTCAACATGCGGCACGTCACCCTTGTCTATTTCAAATCTGCCGGAAAGAATACTGTCGGCGAGCTGTAAATGAATGTTCTTGGAGATGATTCGGGTGGGGGTTTCGATCATCTCACCCTGAAAAAGCAACGCCTGGGCGGGCAGGCGGATGCCTGAATAGGCTGTGAACGGGTTGAGCACACTTAGATTCGGAATCTGTAGGTTAATGTTGGCGCTCGCGCCGAGCAGTGCGGATGGGTAGGAGAGCGCACCTTGCGCGTCCAGTGAGAGGTGCTTCCCCGTATTGGCCAAAAGTTGTGTGATGCGCAGTCCGTTGGCATCAAAATCGCCGGAGATTGAGGCGTTTAACGGCAGTTTTTTGATTCCCGGTGGGAGCTCGTTTTGCGCTGCGAATACCGCCAGATCTTCTGACCGAGCGGCCAGATTAAATGTTGCATCACGCCCGTCGATGGTGCTCTCAATGTTGCCTTTGAGACTTGATTTGGCGAGCGCTATGGAGAGATTTGTGATCGCAATCCGTGCCTGATCAGCTTGCAGTGTTGTGCTGACAGAAAACCCCTCATCGAGCGCTGCACGTGGCAGTTGCGCATGCAATAATCGCTGTGGTACCCAATCGAGTAATGATTTACCTTGCACGGAAAATACCGTGCTGATGTCGTTGAAGTCAGCACTGGTTGAGCCCTTGATTTTCGCGTTTAAATCGGCGCCGCGAATCAATGTATCGTGCAGGTGCCAGCGATTTTGAGCAAAGTTTAAAGCGCCGCGCAGGTTGAGCTTGGATGTCGGTAAATCTTGAGGGTGGGTCATGAATTCCCCCAGTGACTGTCGCAGATTGGCAGCGGTTAAATCAAAAGATAGGGCTGTTGCGGCTGGAAATTGATTCGGTCGTAACGTTCCAGTCACCTCCGCCAGATCGTTGCCCAGAGACAGTTTTGCATGTTCAAAGATGACGGCGCCGTCCTGCCATTGGATCTTTGCCGCCAGCGTCAGTGGTTTATCTGGAAGGCGGCTTAACCCGGGTATCGAGCGTATGGCGTCTGGATTTGCTGGATCGAATTTCAGGGCCACAGTGGGGTTGTTACCATGCTGATCTTGCAGGTCCACAGACAGAGCGAGCGTTCCGAAGCGTGATTTGATATCCCCGGTTAAAATGGCATGTGCGCCGTTTGGGGACATTTTGAGGTCGGCGTCAAGCGGGCCGTTGACGAAGTCGGGAAGGCCCAAAATGGTTGCCAACGGTGCAAGATCAGGGGTTTTCAGTTCAGCATCGAACTGCGATTGAGAGGTAAGAGTTTTCAATCCTTTTGAAAGTTCGGGTAGGCTGGCTCGTGCGGTTAAATTTAGCGCTGCTAGGCTCAGTTGCAGGTTGGCAAGGCTCCAGCCGGCATCGTTTTGCGACGCCGAGGCGGTAATAGAAAACGGCATTTTGGGGCCGGATGGTTGGTTTAGTAAGCGAGTGAGCACGCGAGTATCAGGTCCGGAGATGTCGAGGCTTAATTGGGTGTCGCTCGGGCGGCGCAATTGATTGAGGCGGGATTCAATATCGATGGTGGCCGTGTCTAGTTGGCCTTTTATTGTGATTTGAAGGTTTTGCAGCATGGTTATGGGGTCATTGGACGTGGCGGCTAGATCAAGTTTTAGAGGTTGATCATTAATCGCGCCGGCTAGGGATACAGCCATGTTTGCGCGCGTCGACGTTTGTTTGAGCGATTTCAGTTTCAGCAGGTATAGGTTGTCTTGCTCTGGTGTGCCGTAAGTAATTTGCGCATCGCGCAGCGTCAGAGTGGTAATGCGCAGCGGTAGCGTAGCTAGCGGTGGATTCTGAGATTGACCGGTACTGCTCGGCCCGGGCGGCGGCGCATGATTATTGGTCGAGGATTGGACCGACGCCTTGCCGATTTGTAGCCCTAGGCCTTCTATACTCACTGTGTCGAGGGTGGGTCGGGCTGCCAGCAGACGGATAATTTTGCCCTCAAGCGCAAACCTTTTGATGGTGAGCATTGGGGTTTGCTCGGGATTGCCCATCGGACGAGCGATGCTGATGCCGGTGGCGTTGATGCGTACAGATAGGCCTAACCGAATAGATAATGACTCAGCGGCGATAGCGTAACCGGTGATGTGGCTGGTCCAGGCTAAGAGGGTGGTTTTAAAGCGGCCCAAGTCGATAAGTGTTAAGGCTGCGATGCCGGTGGCAGCAAAAAGGATAAGCCCAGCGATGAGGGTTTTTGCAGCGGACACAGTACGCCTTAAATTTTTTTATATAAGCCGCGTTATACGATACCCGAATTTCACCGGTTCCGCTGGACGAGATCGGTCAAGGTACTGATAATCTGTGAACGGCCGAGCAATGTATGTCCGGGTAATTTAGGAAATCACGATGTTTTATGATAGCCAGGCAAGGCTTAAATCAGGGGCAGCGCTGCCGCTGCCGTTTAATCCCTTTAAAGCGTTGGTCGCGCCAAGGCCGATTGGCTGGATTTCAACACTTTCGCCAGATGGCCATGTGAATCTGGCGCCTTATAGCTATTTTCAAGCCGTAGCCGATAGCCCGGATATCGTGATGTTTAGCGCGACCCCAGAACTGGAAATCCAGTCGCGCTCTCAAGGGGTGGGCTTCGGCGCGCGGCGAAAACATTCCGAATTAAATGCGCAATCCAGTGGTGAATTTGTTTGTAATATTGTCGCCGCTGATCAGGCAAAGCTGATGAACGCAACGTCGGCACATTTACCTGCTCAGGTCAGTGAGTCCGAACAAGCCGGGATTGTGATGGCGCCCTCGAATAAATTGAAAACGCCTCGAGTCGCGGCTTGTCCGGCGGCTATTGAGTGTATCTTCTTAGAATCGCGCCCGGTGCCTAAACGCGGCGGTGACCATATTTATCATATGGTGTTCGGTGAGGTTGTTGGCATTCACATTGATGATCAGTTTATTGAGGCCGGGCGGGTAAATACCCGTGCCATGCAGGTGCTGACGCGGATGGGGTACGATGAGTATGCGGTATTGGAAAAGACGTTCAGCATGAGCCGGCCGGACAACGATCCTATTCTAGATGGGATGTTAAAGTCCTAAGCGGTGCGCGTTTGCAGGTGCGGTCAAGGAAGATGCTTTGGCTGACAACGGCGGCAAAGATACAGGCGGCGACCGCTGATTTCGATGCGCTCTATTAAATCTGAGCAGCGGTAGCAGGGCTGCTCGCTTCGTGCGAAAGCGAGATGCCTATAGCGTGATCGGCGAATGCCAGCGGCTTTGAGGCGTTTGACCCGCGCGGGTGTGTTGGTGATGCCGGAGGTGACATAAGCCTGTCGTGACAGACTTAACGTGGTTCTGGCCAGTAGCCCTAACTGTTTGCGGGTCAGATCACAGGGTCGGTCAAATGGGTGCACACCGCTTTGATGTAAAATCTCGCTGCGTAAATAGTTACCGGTGCCGGCAATAAACGTTTGATCCAGATATAGCGCGGCAAGGCTGCGTTTGTGGAAGCGTTTGTCCATCAAGCGTTTCAGCACGTCGCGCCAATGCACGCCATCGTCGAGTGCATCAGGCCCTAATTTGGTGAGAAAGGGGTGGTTTTCCATTTCCTCTGGTGACAGCACGGCTATTTCCGAGGCACTGTAAAGCAAGGCGCTATGGGTCGCGCTGTGCATGGCAAAGCGCAGTGTGCGTGTGGTTTTGGGCACGCGGCCGATGCGGCTAATTGACCAGCGTCCATACAATTGATTATGGCTGTATACCGTTAATGCGCCCTCGAACTGTGTCAGTAATGCCTTGCCGCGACTGGTCACGTTAAGCACTTGGCGGCCGCTAAGGATTTCCCCGAAGTGGTGCAGATGGGGTTGGGTGAACGTAACTTGCAGCGGGCCTTGATTGGCGACAACCTTGCTGATACGGCTTGCTACGCGTCTGATTTCCGGGCCTTCGGGCATAGTTAAGTGATCGCTTGACAGGGAACCGGCAGGGTAAGCACACGACCGTGAAGTGGTTGTAAAAGAATACTTGTTGATGTGGGCGACATTCGCGCTATGCTCGCGGAATATCAAATATTTTGAGCGCTCTGTGCCAATTTTACTCAATGCAGTTCAAGCACGCGTTATCGGCGTGTTGATGGAAAAATCGGCGATTACGCCAGACCAATATCCGCTTAGCTTAAACGCGCTCATCAGCGGATGTAATCAAAAGTCGTCCAGAGCGCCGGTCATGGCGTTGTCGCCGGGAGAGGTCTTGCATGCGGTGCGTGCGCTGCAAGATTTGCATCTGGTACAAGTTGAAGAAAACTTCAAAACGCAGGTTGAGAAATTTAAGCAGCGGTTGTGCAACACGCCTTTTGGAGAGTTTCAGTTTGATGAGGCTGAGTATGCGGTGGTGTGCATTTTATTGCTGCGTGGTCCGCGAACGCCCGGCGAAATTCGCTCTAATAGCGGACGCTTGTTTACTTTTTCGGACAACGCAGGGGTTGAAGAGGTGTTGCAAAGGCTGGTGCAACGCGAGGGTGCGTCGGTGGTTGCCCAATTGCCGCGTCGTGCGGGGCGGCGAGATGCAGAATATGTGCATCTGCTGGGCGACGAGACGCCAGATTCGCCTTCCACATCGCAGATCGCATTGGCACCCGTTGCAAATCCACCCAACACCCTAGCGTTAGATGATTTGATGATCCGAGTGACGATGCTTGAAGCGCAGGTTGAACGGTTACAGGCAGAAATAGACGTCCTCAAAAGGTAAGGCAGTGCGGTGTGCTTGGCTGCACCGATTGAGATACTGTTAGACTTTGTCGCTTGTTGGTGAGTTGGTAGCTTGCGCGACAGGTTGGTGATTCTCGTTTTGCTAAAAAAGGTTCTGCTCATGTCGACATTGTTTTTAAACGGGTGCAACAGGATCCTGATGTTGGCTCTTGTGTTGAGCCTGTGGATTTGGTCTGGGTGGGCCAATGCCCAATCGCCGGTAGAGGGGTCGGTCCGGTGGAGCCTTGAGGATATCTACCCGTCAGTGGCCGATTGGGATGCGGCTCGCGCAAGGCTGTCCGATGACATTGACGCTGTGGCGGATTACCAAGGTTCATTGGATACCAGCGCCGCCGCACTGCATGCTGCACTGCAGGCGATGTTTGATGCCTATAAGGTGGCCTCTCGCATTTATGTGTACGCGAGTTTAAAAGCCGATGAAGACCTTAGGAATGCACAGGCCAGTGCCCGGCGCCTGGAGGCGCAGGCAACCTATGCACAGCTGCGTGAGGCCACCAGTTGGCTGCAGCCTGAGCTATTAAGTATGGGTGAGGCGTTGCTCACCGCGTATCTTGCCGAAGAGCCAAAGCTTGCCGACTACAAATTTTATATTGAAAACGTATTGCGAGATGCCCCACACACGCTAGACCCCTTTGGCGAGCAAATTCTGGCAGCTGCGGGGAAAACCACACGTGTACCCGCGGATATCTATTCGTTGTTGGCCAATGCTGATATGCCCTGGCCAACGCTTGAACTGTCAACTGGTGAACAAATCAGGCTCAGTCAGGCAGGCTATGCACGGGGTCGACAGCTGCCTAATCGTGCAGATCGAAAGCGGGTCTTTGATGCTTTTTGGGGCACGTGGAAGGATTACGAAAATACCTTTGGTGCGATTCTTGGTGGTCATCTCAAAACGCAGCAGCTCAGTACGCGCCAACGTGGGTATCAGAGCGCGGTGGCGCGCGCTTTTTTTGGTGATGCGATGCCACCTCGGGTCTACGACATGCTGGTGACGCAAGTGAATGCTGGATTACCCACGCTACACCGTTATTTTAGGCTACGTAAGCGTATGTTGGGTATTGAGGGAGAGATGCGTTACTACGACATTTACCCGGCGCTGGTGCAGCTAGACAAGACCTTTAGCTACGAGGCGTCTATTGAACTGACCCGGCAGGCATTAACTCCGCTTGGAGAGACTTATCTAACGGCCTATAACAAAGGCGTACAAGGTGGATGGGTCCACGTTTACCCGAGTGAGGGAAAGCGTTCCGGGGCATATATGAGCGGGTCGCTTTATGATGTGCATCCTTATGTGCTGCTGAATCACAACGACGATTTTGACAGTGCGTCTACCTTTGCACACGAATATGGGCACGCGGTGCACTCGGTGCTGGCTAATGCTGCGCAGCCCTGGCCTACCGCGGGGTACTCGACATTTATCGCGGAGACAGCATCAATAATGAATGAGATGCTGCTGCACGATAGCTTAATCGGTGCTGCCAAGTCCCCCCAGGAACGCCTGTTTTATTTGGGTGCTTCGCTTGAAGCGCTGCGCGGCACTTATTTCAGGCAGGCAATGTTCGCGGAGTTCGAATATCGGGTAAATGCGCTGGCGGACGAAAATGAAGCGCTGACGGGAGCGCGTATGAGCGAGATTTATTTAGATCTGCTCAAACGATATCATGGGCACGATAAAGGTGTGGTCACCATTGACCCGCTGTATGCTGTTGAATGGGCCTATATCCCCCATTTTTATTCTAATTTCTATGTCTTTCAGTACGCGACTTCTATTGCTGCGGCGTCAGCTTTGGCGGAGCAAATTACCTCGGGGGATGTGCAAGCGCGCAATCGATTCATTGATCTGTTGAAAGCGGGTGGATCAGATTATCCCTATGCGTTGATGCTGCGAGCCGGGATTGATCTGGCAACGCCGGCGGCGCACCTTTCGTTGCTCAAACGAGCCAATGGGATAATGGATGAAATGGAAGCCATCCTCGCGCAGCAAAGCCGGGATGGATAAATGACTGGTTTAACGCAGCCTCTGATCTTCATGCTCGCAGTTGTGGGTTTGTGTGGATGTGCCGGATTGCCTGCCCAAGCAAGTGTTGATCAGCAGAGCTATAGCCCATCACAACGCTATCACTTGATTGATAAACCCACTTGTGAAGTGCCATCTACGAGGGTAGAGCCGCGCCCAGGCCGGCGCTTGGCAGTAGCGCCATCCGGTTTGCAAGGTCAGGTCGTGCTCGAGGGGCGACGTATGAGTTTCCGGCAGCTGCTGCAAGGTGCGCAAGCCGGGGATACTTTTTTGTTGGCTGATGGTGAATATACCTTTGACAGTGCCGTTTCGGGTGGCGCAACCGGTCTTTTTATCCGACAAAAAAATATCACTTTGCGCGGCCAATCGGGAGATCCCCGCAACGTGATTTTGGACAGTGAATACAAACAATTGGGTTATGGCAGCGGTTTAGTCACAGTTGCAGCACCTGATTTTACACTTGCGGATTTGACGCTTAGGCGATCGCTCACGCATCTGTTGCATATCAAGGACCAAGCGTCAGGCTTGCGTGTTCACAATGTACTGTTTGAAGATGGTGGTCAGCAATTTGTTAAGGCCAGTGGTGCGGATCAGAGGGTTCAAATTGACGCTGTACAGATCGCATGCTCTCGCTTTGTTCTGTCGCAGTCGGGGCGTGACAACATCTGGGGTTATGGTGACCCGGCGGGTTATACACGCTGTTATACCGGCGGTGTCGATGCCCATCGCGCGACCAACTGGCGGATTGTAGATAATCATTTTGAGGGTATTTACTGCCATGCTACCCGTCCCCACCCCGTGCACGGTAAAACCGATCGCCGATATACAGGCGGATTGGCTGAGCATGCGATTCACCTATGGCACAGCGATCTAGGTAGCCAGCACGTGATTGAACGAAACCGCATTGTAAACTGTGCACGTGGTATTGGTATTGGCATGATGAACAGGCCGCAAAAGGGCGCTGCTGTTGTTCGTAATAATATGATCAGTTCGGTGCATGCGCAGTCCACAGAGCATGATGTTGGCATTATAGTTGAGGCGGTGGCTCAGGTTGTGATTACCCAAAACTCTGTGGCTTATACCCACCCCAGAGCGTACCGTTATGGCATTGAATACCGTTATCCGGTGACTGTGGCAGAGGTGGCTAATAACCTGCTCACTGGTCGTGAACGGGCGCGAGCCGGTGCAAGCGCTGTTAAGTCGGGAAATGTTGAGTCGGTGCCATTAGCTTATTTTGTGAGCCCCGCGACAGGTGATTTACAGCTTTCTGCGCAAGGCCTGCAAGCAGACGGTTTGCGCGCGCCCTTGCATCGTCTGGCCAAAGACGATTTTAATGGTGCAACAAGGGCCGTGGCGTTAAATCGTGCCGGTGCCGACCGGGCGGTGCCCGCAGATGACACCGCGCTCGAACCCACAGGAGGAATAGCTGTTGAAAATTAAAGCCTTGACCACGCTGCATTGTGATGCCGGATGGCGTAACTATCACTTTGTAAAAATCACCGCCGAAGATGGCACTGTGGGCTGGAGCGAATACGATGAAGGTTTTGGCTCGCCAGGTGTGACCAGCGTGATTGATTCGTTGAGTGGGCGGGTCATTGGTGCAGATGTGATGGCCCACGAAAAACTATTCATGGCCATGTTTGGCGCCACTCGACCTGCTCAAGGTGGGGTGATTGCAGAGGGTATTGGCGCCATTGAGAATGCTTTGCTGGATGTCAAAGCCAAGGTCTTGGGCGTGCCCTGTTACGATCTGCTGGGCGGCAAAATACGGGATAAGATTCGTGTGTATTGGTCGCACTGTGCGACATGGCGCATTACCGCCCCGCAATTTTACCCGCCGGAAATCAAAAATCTTGACGACGTGAAGGCTATGGGTGAGGAGGTGCGCAATAAAGGATTTACGGCACTCAAAACAAACGTTTTCCGTTTCGGGTCTGATAAAGTCAGAAGTTGGGCGCCGGGTTTTAATTTCCCCTTTGAGCCGGGCTTGAATGTGGAACGTGATGTCTTGCAGGATCTGCAGGCACATTTGGCCGCTTTTCGAGACGGCGCGGGCGACGATATGGACCTGTTGCTTGATCTCAACTTCAACGCCAAAACTGAAGGGTATCTGAAAATTCTCAAGGCGCTTGCAGAGCATGATTTATTTTGGGTTGAAATAGACACACCAAACGCACAGGCGCTGGCCTATATACGCGACCATAGTCCGCATCCAATTAGTTCCTGCGAAACTCTGCTTGGACTGGGTGAATTCCTGCCTTACTTTAGTCAGCAGGCAATGGACGTAGCAATTGTTGATGCCATCTGGAATGGCTGTTGGCAGTCTATGAAAATAGCTGCTGCGGCTGATGCTCACCAAATGAATGTGGCGCCGCATAACTTTTACGGCCATTTATCAACCATGATCAACGCTCATTTTTCAGCTGCGGTGCCTAATCTGAGGATCATGGAAACTGATATTGATCGGCTGCCTTGGGACGAGGAGATCTTCACGCGTTTGCCTGACATACGCGACGGCTATCTGCATTTGGACGATACGCCGGGTTGGGGGACAGAACCCTGTGAAGAAGCGTTGCGGTCGCGACCGCCAAGACCGGGACCGGGGTTTTTAGGCAATCGGCGGGGTACCTCGTGAATCGAGGCCATAAAGCTCGCAGAAGCCACTAGGCAGCCTAAAATAGGACTGTCAAAGGTTTGTTTTTAGACATAAGCTGTAGATCCCGACGAGTTGGAGAAGATAGATGGAATTGTTCGGTAAGAAATGTGATCGATGCGGGACGCGTACGCGCAACAAGCAGGATGATTTACCCATTTGCGAACCCTGTGCTCAGGAAATGGCGCTGATGGTTGAGGCCAGTCAGGAAGCGCTGCGCATTTGCCCCAGCGACGGCACGAGCATGAAAAAAGAAGTGGCACATATGCTGGTTATTGACCGTTGCCCGCAATGTTCAGGTGCATGGCTTGATGGCGGTGAACTGGAGCGGCTCAAAAATGGCGTGGAGAATGATGCCCTAGTGCTGATGGCCCGAGGTGTTTCGTTCGGAATTTAGATTGTGAACGGATTTGTGCGCGGGTGAGCATGTTATTGGCACTCTTGGGCGCTTTGATCCGCAATGAGGTTTGCGCGAACAAGGCCGGCTGGGCTCGCAAAGACCGAGGGTGTTGAGCGCGTTAGAGTTTTGGCGTCAAGAGTGTGCGCCAGTTAACGGTCCTGATGTTCATTGAATTTTAAGATAACGTTATGTATGAAAAACACTTTGGCCTAACGGCAAAACCATTCAAGCTCACCCCTGATGCCGGCTTTTATTTTCCAAGCTCGCAGCATCAACGGGCGATGTCATTTTTACAATACGGCGTTGAACAGGCCGATGGCTTTATTGTCATTACCGGTGATATCGGTGCTGGTAAGACAACGCTGGTGCAAACGCTGCTTGGGCAGTTGAACGAACCCAACCTCGTTGTTGCAAATATTGTCAGTACACAACTTAAAGACAGCGAAATACTTCAGCTGGTGGCCATCAAGTTGGGGTATAAAGTTAAAGAAAATCCGAATAAAGGGGCGTTGCTGGATGGTCTGCAAAGCGCGTTTACGCAATTCGGGAAGAAGGGCGGACGTGCACTTCTGATCGTAGACGAGGCGCAAAACCTCACGGAAAGCTCGCTTGAAGAATTGAGGATGCTTTCCAATTTTCAGTTAGGCGGCCGGGCGCTGGTGCAAATTTTTCTGGTAGGCCAGCCTGAATTCAGAGATATGTTGCTTGCGGAAAATTTTGAGCAGTTGCGCCAACGGGTGATTGCGAATCATCATTTATCACCCATGAACGAAGCCGAGACGCGAACGTATATCGAACATCGATTGGGCTTGGTGGGTTGGGACGCTCGACCTAAAATCTCAGAAAAAGCCTATTCGACTATTTTTATCGCCACCGGTGGTGTACCGCGCCGGATCAATAATTTGTGCGAGCGTGTTTTGTTGTCCACCTTTCTAGACGAAGCGGTTGAAGTAGATGTTGAGCGGGTTGTTCAAGTGGCTCAAGAGATAGAAGGGGAATTCATGGAGGGTCGGCCGGTGAAGCAGGCTAAACCTGCCGAAGCTGAGCCTGAACCGAAAACGCAGACCAAGACTGACGAAGCCTCTGCAGCGGTCGTGGCGAAGTCGCGTTCGACGGCGGAAGTCAGAGGCATGCCGTCAAAATTCCAGCTGGTTGAGTCACCTGATCGGAATGTGGATGAGGATTGGCTCAGGGAGCTGCAGCAAGAATTGATCGCGCTGGATACTCAGTTGCAGATGGCGGTGCGCCAACTAGAAGAAGGACGCGAGCAGATCAAGCGCCGGCTATCGGTGGTTGATGATGCGCGCTTTTCGCAAGCGGGCCGCCGGCCAAAGTAGGCAAGAGTCTGCATCATTTCCGATGCTTTGCGCAGATCTGTACGTTCGAACGCGTGCGGGGATCCGTTGGGTGACTCGACAGCGGCGTTCGAACACAGGGCGCCTCCTGGCCCGATCCAAATAGACTAAACAGATTACCCCGAATCAGTTAGGCTGATGTTTTGTAGCGGGGAACTGCGGTTTGGACCTTGGAATTTCAGAAAAGAAAGCACTGGTAAACGGTGGCAGCGCAGGAATGGGTCGCGGTGCAGCGTTGGCCTTAGCAATTGAGGGAGCGGATGTCTTTATCACTGCGCGTAACGCGGAGCGTTTAAGCAATACGTGTGATGAAATTGCCGCCCAGACCGGTGCTAAAGTTGTGCCGGTGGTGGCCGACCACAGCACAGCGGAGGGTCGTGAAACCATATTTCTGGCCTGTCCCGAGCCTGATATATTGATCACAAACTGTGCCCCACCGCCTTTCACTGGCGATTATCAGTCAATCAGTTCGCAGGATTGGCAAAGCAATCTGGATGTCACCCTTCTCTCGCCAGTTGAGCTCATGAAACGCATCGTCCCGGGCATGGTTGAACGTGGTTGGGGGCGGGTCGTAAACATCGGCACCGGAGCGGCTAAATACCCGGCTGAGATCAGAATATTGTCTGGCCCGCCGCGGGCGGCTTTGGTGAACTACAGCGTGGCGCTGGCCAAAGCGGTGGCTCGTCATAATGTGATGATCAACAACGTGCTGCCGGGTATGCACCATACCGCCTCGGTCGCCGAACGTTATGGAGCGCTCGCAGCGCAAAACGGCACCACCTATGATGAGGAAATTAACAAATTTGTCGAAGATTGGCATATTCCAGCCAATAAATTTGGTGATGCTGATCATTTTGGTTCGATAGTCGCGCTATTTTGCGGGGAGCAAGCGGGGTTTGTTACCGGGCAGAGTTTGGTGGTTGATGGCGGACAATCCAATTCAACCTTTTAGAATCAACTAGGCCACGGCAGGATGTTAGGATCTGGGATGACGGCGTCCACACCCTGATAATGCCTGGCCAACACGTTTGACCTAAGCAGGGTAACAACCCAAGAAAATCTTTCCGGTTGAACAATGCGTGGCGCCTGTTCATCGTGTTGCATAAGGCGCTTGCAGGAACGCGCTTGAGTTGGGTACACACGTACTAACGTGAAGTATTGAAAATTAGGAGGGCGGTTATGGATTTAGGACTGACTGGAAAGCGGGTGCTAATTCTCGGTGGTAGTCGAGGCATTGGTTGGTATACGGCTCGTTTGATGCGGCAAGAAGGCTGCGCCGTTGGTATCTGTGCAAGAAACGCAGAGGATGTATCCCGTGCGGCAGAGGAACTGCGCGCCATGGGCCGCGGTGTGGTTTTTGCTCAAGCCGCTGATTTGGCGCAGGCTGATTCGACGCGTGAGGTGGTCAGCGCGGCTGTGCAGGCACTGGGGGGGTTGGATATCTTGATTCACAATGCCAGCGGATTTGGTGTGGAAAATACAGAAGAGGACTGGCACCGTAGTTTTGAGGTGGACATTATGGCGGGAGTTCGCGCCGTGGACGAGGCGCTGCCTGCTTTGCAGGCCAGCGGCAGTGGCAGTATCGTATTTGTCGGATCAATGGCCAGCAAATTTCATTTTGGGCGGCCGCCTTCGGCCTACGGGGCAGCCAAAGCGGCCGTACGGACTTATGCTAATGAGCTAGCGCAGACCTATGGCGCCAGCGGTGTTCGGGCCAATGTGGTTTCGCCGGGCGCGGTTTGGTTTCCTGGAGGCAGCTGGGATCAGCGCAAGCAGGCAAATCCCAAGTTCTATGCCGCTGTTGAGAAAGGCATCCCTTTGGGGCGTTTGGGTACTGGTGAAGAGATCGCGCGAATCATTGCATTTACCGCTAGTCCAGCGGGTATTTGGCTCAACGCGACTCATCTCATTGCAGATGGTGGTCAGGTAGCTGCGGTGGATTAAACTCGACTCGTCAAGAATAATGCATAAAATATGAAGTTTTTATGAATTTTTTTTGCGTTTTCGCTCCATAAAGGCGGTTTTCGGGGGTTCAGTGGGGTCCAATGCTCGACATTAGTTGATATAATTGTCAATTGTCCCGTTGGAAGGAGCGGGTTTGTTTAGCGTGAATTGGGGATCACGCGTAAGGGTTCGAACAAAAAATAATCGGTAAAAGCGATAGGGTTCGGATCATAGCAGGGGTAAGTAGTTGCGAGTAAAGGCAGCCAAAGACGGCGTGGCGTTTAAGCGTGCGGGCTTCAGTACGCTCATAGAAGCCTTAGAGTATGCAGCGCAAGGTGACGGCGCGGTAAATTTTTATGGTAGTCGGGGCGAAGCGGTTTGCTCATTGTCCTACGCTGAATTGCGCGACGACGCTCGTGCACTCGGGCGAGGGTTGCTAAGCCTTGGTTATGACAAGGGTAGCAGGCTGGCAATTGTGGCGGAGACAGAGGCTTGTTTTCACCGCTTTTTCTTTGCGTGTCAGTATGCCGGTATGGTGCCGGTGCCATTGCCCGCAGGCATTCAAATGGGCGCACACGACAGTTACGTGAAGCAGCTCCGGCAGATGTTGACGAGCTGTGGGGCGGTTGCGGCGGTGTCACCGTCCAGTCATATCCATTTTTTGCAGGAGGCAGCTGCCCAAGAGACTGATATTAAAGTCGGACTTCCCGATGACTTTCCTTATATTACCGACGCCAGCGTGGCGCTCAGGCCGCTCGCGCAGGATGACCTGGCTTATCTGCAATATACATCCGGCAGTACTCGGTTTCCGCGTGGCGTTGAAATCACGCAGCACGCTGCGCTTTGGAATGTAGAAGAAATATCAGTCAATGGTCTTAACCTTGATGAGCAAGACCGGTTTGTGTCGTGGCTGCCTCTCTATCACGACATGGGGCTCGTTGGATTTGTGCTCCTACCTTTAGTCAATCAGCTTTCTGCAGACCTTCTATCGCCGCGAACCTTTGCGATGCGGCCTCGCCTTTGGTTAAAAATACTGTCGGATAATCGCGGTACCATTTCGTCTAGCCCCCCATTTGGCTATGCCTTGTGTGCAAGACGGCTGCGAGCGGCGGATACAGAAAAATACGATCTGAGTTATTGGCGTGCCGCCTGTGTGGGTGCTGATCGAATCTATCCAAAACCATTGCGAGATTTTGCGCGAGCGCTGGCGCCGGCCGGATTCAAACCGTCTGCTTTTGTGGCCTGCTATGGCATGGCTGAGTGTGCACTTGCAGTCAGTTTTGCACCGCTCAATACGGGCTTTGAAGTGGATGTGGTGAGTCGCAAGCGCATGTCGGAACACTTGCTGGCTGAACCTGTGGTTTGCGAAGATGGAAAAGACGAAAAGGAGACATTGTTGTTTGTTGACTGTGGCTCACTTTTACCGAGTTACGAGATGTGTATTCGTGATGCACGTGGATTTGAGGTCAATGAGCGGTGTTGCGGCACGATCTTTCTTCGCGGGCCAAGCGTGATGCGGGGTTATTTCCAGAATCCGGTTGCCACAGCTGAGGTATTAGATCAGCAAGGCTGGCTGAATACCGGTGATATTGGCTATCGGGTCGGCGACAGAATTTATATAACCGCGCGAGGAAAGGACGTTATTATCATTAATGGGCGTAATGTCTGGCCTCAAGATTTAGAGCATTTAGCGGATGGCCTGCACGGCGTCCGGCAAGCCAGCGTTTCCGCTTTTGCTGCCTCAACGGTTTGGGGTGAGGAGGTGGCCGTACTGGTGGTTGAGTCTCGCGAAAGAGAAACGTGTAAGCGCGAGCAAATCAGTACAACGCTGACGGCGCGAGCACATGCGCATTTTGGCATTCATGTTTATGTCGACCTGGTGGAACCGGGTGTGGTCTCACGTACCTCATCTGGTAAGCTGTCGCGCGCCAAAACCCGCACCGAATTTTATGCGCGAGCGCCTGCGGAATTTTCCCAATTTCGAGTCAACGGTGCTGCCGGATAATTTGGACTCGCCAGGCGCTATAGAACCTGATACAACCAAACCTGTCTGGCTCAGTGGCGCAACGGGATTCATAGGCAGGCACCTGCAGCGGGCGCTAGCCAGCTCCGGGCGCCAAGTTCGCGCCTATGTTCGCCCCGATTCTAGCAACACGGAACACCTGCTAGAGGGCACTCAGATTTGTCACGGTGACCTCGTTGAATCAGCCGCGCTGCAACGATCTCTGCAAGGTGTTGGCGCAGTAATTTACCTAGCCGGTGCCGTCCGAGGGCGCCACCGAGCAGATTTTCACAAAGTAAATGTTCAAGGTGTGCAGGCGGTTTGCGAGGCGCTGGTGCGCATTGAGAACCCGCCGCCTTTGTTGCTGATGTCCTCGCTTGCCGCGAGCCAGCCTCAACTGTCTGATTACGCTAACAGTAAAGCCCAAGGTGAAGGGGCTGTTTTTGATGCCGCTTTGACCGATTGGACGTTGTTCCGCCCGCCAGCGGTATATGGGCCCGGTGATGCCGAAATGCGACCGATTTTTGATCTCATGCGCAGGGGCATTATTTTGCGACCAGGAAGCGCCAATCAAAGGATTGCGCTGCTTAACGTGGCGGATCTCTGTGCCGCGGTCATGGCCTGGCTGGAATACCCGCAAAGATGTTTTGGTGCGACCTTTGCACTGGATGATGGATTTGAAGGGGCGACGGGAAGGCCCTATTTATGGCAGGATATGGCCCGCGCGGCGGGTCACTCCGGTGCTCGAGAGTTGGCGCTGCCCAAGGGGGTTTTGTTGGCACTAGGGCAACTGAACGTTATGGCTGCCAGAGTGTTCGGTTATCTGCCGATGCTCAGTCCGGGCAAATCACGTGAGCTTCAGCATGACCGGTGGGTTTGCGACAATACCCAATTTACGGAACTTACGGGATGGCATCCTAAGTTAAGTTTAGAGCTTGGGTTACAACAATTGTATGATGGTGGGCTGGGACAATAGCTTAAGCCGATAAATGGAGTAATGAGTTGTGAGTGTGGAAACAACCGGTATCGAGAAGGTCTTGATTTCAATACTGCGAGACTTTTTGGAATCAGACCATGTGTTGTCAGGTGAAACTAATTTGGTCAGCGATTTAAATCTTGCCTCTGTTCAGGTCATGGAATTTGTGGTCGAGGTTGAGGATCATTTTGACATCGCCATTGATCTTGAGAGTCTATCCAATATTCACACGCTCAGTGAGCTTGCTGAAGCCGTCCGGCAGAGCCGTTAAATGACGACTTTATTTGACAAATTTAGCGCAGTAATGGATGAGCGACAGGCTCTGACCGGTGCAGCCACCGACCCAACAAATGTGGTCGTTGACAAAATGGTATCCGCCACTGAAGGGGTTATTGCCGGACGCGCCACTATTTTGGCGGGCACCAATAATTATCTTGGTCTCACCTTTGAGCCGTCGTGTGTTGCGGCGGGGCAGCATGCGCTGGCAAATGAGGGTACCGGTACCACGGGTTCACGGATGGCTAATGGCAATTATCACAGTCACAAGGCGTTGGAGCGAGAGCTGGCTGAATTCTATGACCTACCGCATGCGATGGTCTTTTCTACCGGTTATGGGGCAAATCTAGGTATCTTGACCGCGTTGTTGCAGCCTGGCGATTGTGTGCTATTGGACGCAGACGCTCATGCAAGCTTATACGATGGCTGTAAAATGAGTGGTGCAGATATTTACCGCTTTAAACATAATGACCCAGACAGTTTAGAGGCCCGTTTACGGCGCTTAGGTGATCGCGCGACGCGTACCCTGATTGTTGTTGAAGGGTTGTACAGCATTATCGGCGATTGCGCACCACTGCAAAAATTTGCTGAGATCAAACGTCGTTATGGTGCCTATCTGCTGATTGATGAAGCGCACTCATTAGGCATTTATGGAGACAACGGGCGTGGCCTGGTGGAGGCCCAAGGGATTACAGAAGAGGCCGACTTTATTGTCGGCACTTTCAGCAAAAGTTTGGGCTCAACTGGTGGGTTTTGTGTCAGTCAGCACGAGATTTTGTCGTTGATGCGCTATACCAGTCGGCCATTTATTTTTACAGCTTCCGCATGCCCGTCGGTGATTGCCACAACACGTGCCGCGCTGCAGGTGATGCGTGATCGTACCGAATTGCGTACCCAACTTTGGAAAAATGCCCACCAGCTTTATGCGGGATTACAGGGGCTGGGGCTGTCAACAGGTCCTGAGGTCAGTCCGGTTGTCGGGGTGCGCTGCGCTGACCAAGAACAGGCCATTAATGCCTGGCATAGATTGTTAGCCGCCGGGGTCTATACCAATTTGATTGTTCCCCCGGCCTCGCCTGACGGATCGAGTTTGTTGCGCTGTAGCATGAGCGCAGCGCATACCTCGGCGCAGGTAGATGCCATCATTGCGGCTTTTGAAGCGGTGCTTGTCACGAACTAGGCGTATTGGCGGTGGTGATACTAACGAAATGCGCCTTGTCGGTACAATCGCCAAAGTAGGCCCCAAGCAAAAATGAGCGGGTAGCGTTTCTGGCGTGACGTCGGTTCAATATAAACCCCGGAATGCCGGTGAATTTTCCAAAGCAGGTAGGTCAGAGGATCGGTAAAAGTGCCAGCCGCTTTAATCAATCTCAATATAGATAGGCATTTACCCTGTGTTTGACGAATGCGCCAGCGGTTCTTTGCCGCTGAAATAGACGTGTTTTTGAGGCACTCAAAGGTGCCATTTGGATTTTTCGTTAAGCAGATTTTGGCGACGGCGTCGAGATAGGTTGAATGATTGCTATAGAGCGTTTGTAATTTATCTGCCTTCTCCGATCGCAGCTCGCAGCGATAGGTCAATTCAAAACCGGCCTCCCAGAGCTCTGCGCTACTGAAAGGGTTGGTCATCATGGGATGCACTTCGCTAATAAAGGTACGCGCAGCTTGAGCTACGGCGCTCGCAACTTTTTCTTCGACTGGCTCATCGCGGCAATAAACCAGTCGGCTGGGTTGAGTGAACCTCGCCCAGAAATAGCTGTGAAAGTCTTTTCTGTTGGCCTGCTCAAATTGACTTAACGTCAATACCGCGTATTTTGCGACGACTTGATTGTCCTGCAGCGGAGGTGTTGCGGGTCGGTCAATGTGTAAGAAATAAACGTTTGGGGGTAACAGTACGTTGGCAGTTGAGTGCCAGCGACCCGGCAGCGTGTCGGCGAACTCATCCAGCAGTACATAGAAATCCAAAACGGTGTCGCGTTTGCCGCGTAGATAGGATCCGTACATCAAGACCGCGCAAAGACGATCGCCAAACTTGTGCTGCAGGTCAGTGAGCATCAGTCTCACGTCAGGGTCGCAGCTCAAGGTAGCGTCACTTAAATGTGTCTTGGCCAGGGCAGCTAAAGCTTCAGTGACAACACTCATGAGCCTGGCATAAGACTTACAAATTCTGGCCGGATCATGGGTTGCGAGAGACAGCGTAAGCGCTTTGGGTTCCGGAAAACGTTTGGTATGCCTTGGGGTGGTTCTCGGCGGCTCTTTCTGGGTCTTTTAGCCAGGACTCTAGCGGTCCGTAACGCAGGCGAGCCAGCAACCCTTGCAGTAAGCGCAGGGCCATTAGTGCTGTGCTGGCGACAGTCCACAGAGCCACTGCAATAAAGCCCCAATCTGGGCGCCCGACGAATAAGCTGGCTGTCAGCAATATCATGCAAGGGTTGCGGCGAGCTGTGACGAGGCGAAAGTAAGCATCTAAGGGGCGCCACGAAAAAATACTGCAGTGGCCAAGCAGATGGAAGGCCATCTCAAGCAAACGCCCGCCAATGTAGCCACCGATGATGAGCAAATTAAGGTCGCTAACGGTTAGGCCGTAGACAGGGGTGAAACTGATCAGTGCACTGCCCCAGTAAACGTACCAAAAGGGTGGATGGATAATGTCCATGCCGTGATCAAACAAATGACCGAATTTGCTCGACTTGATGGTGACTCGAGCAAGCTTGCCGTCGACGGTATCTAAATAGGTCATAATCCAGCCAGCCAGCAATCCTGCTGCATACTGGCCTTGGCTGAAGAGATAACAAGCAGCGAGCATTAATAAAAACCCCACCGTGGTCACGAGGTTGGGTGTCAGGCCAAATCGTGCGCAAATCTGCACACCCACGCGGGCAGGTTTAGGCCATACGAATTTGGTGACCAAATCGGTGATGCCTTTATAGGCGGTCCCATATAAAAGAGATTCGAGCTCATTGTGATTTGCGGCCGTGATGGGCTCCAGCAGTGGCGGCTTGGCTTTGCGCAACTGGTGGTCAAACGCGCCGAGATCACTCACGTTAATCCAGCTCAGATGCTCAGGCAGGGGGTGATGTTCTTTGGGCATTGGCGCACGCATGGCTGTAAGTATGTCAGCGGCATCTGCTGCATTAATCATCGCCGCCGCAGGGCGGCTATCGGTTTGAAAACGCAAGAGGCTGTCCCGACGTTGCAGCAATTCGGAGAGTGTCCGAACCTCATACAAAAAGTGAGCGCTGAGCAACAGCACTTGAGCGTTTTCTGGAATGTCTTGTTCAGACTCGAGTAGCTGTATTTTGCCACTTTGTTTGAGCTGTCGAGCAATGCGGTCCTGTGAGTTCAAATGCCAAAGTTTTGCAGGAGACTCACCAACTACGAGGGCAACGGTCGTCATGGTACAGTACTCGTTCTATTCACAGTGAAGGCAGGGAAAGCCGGTGTATTATAAACGCGAGATCGTGTCTCCTTCAACGGGCGGTAATCAGTCTTGATCCGTTTACTGCATTTAACTGATCCTCATTTGACTCGGCCCGAGGCAAAAACATTCAAACAACGCCGGCTGAAACGTTTTTTGGGCACTCAATCTTGGCAGCGCAAACGTCGGCATATTCATCGATCAGACACACTGCAAACTGTTGTTGACGCAGTTCATAGTGAGGCCGCGGATCAAATTGTAGTCACAGGTGATCTGGTTCAGGTAGGTTTGCCTGAAGAAATTCGTGAGGCTGGCGTTTGGTTGACGCAACTGGGGGAGCCGTCGCAAGTAAGGGTAATTCCCGGTAATCATGATGCTTATGCGAAGGACTCGCAGGCGGCCATGTTCGAGCAATGGGGAGCATATATGGGCGTGCAGGCGAACTTTGGTGGATCGCTGGATGAGCACTATCCTGTCAGCTGGCCGCTGAATAAAGATGGGTTGCGAGTGAATATTATTGGACTGAGTTCCGCATCACCCACGCCGGTATTAATGGCAAGCGGCCGCTTGGGCCGTGATCAACGGGCGCGCTACGGGCGGCATGTGCGCGAGCCCGATGTTTTTGAATGTGTGCTTATACATCATCCTCCGTTGCCTCGGATGAGCGGCTGGCGCAAGGGATTACATGATGCGAAGTTGTTTGGCCGGATCGTTGAAGAGCGTGCGCCTGCCCTGGTTTTACATGGACACGTGCATGCAAATAGCTCGCGTGCGCAGGGCAGTGCGACAAGAATTTTTGGCACTGCCTCGGCCTCTAGTGCGCATACGCTGCATCCGGCCAGTTATCGAACCTTTGATATTAGTGTTCTTGAAAACCATTGGATGGTGAGCATGTCCTTGAAGCAGCTGGACCTGCTCAGCGGACAAATGCAGGTGATCGAGACACAAAGCTGGCGGCTTGATCTACAACACTGAGAACCTTCAGGGCCACTGTGCGGCCAGATGTTTAACCAAAGCGTTGTGTTGGTCTGCTGTAGTTTGGGTCACGCGTGAAAGATCCGGCGGTCCGGGCCAACTCAGGTCTTGGAAAGGAAGGCCTTCGAATTGGCGTTCACCGTCATATCGGGGAATCACGTGGTAGTGCACATGAGGATCAACCATCATCAACATCAGATAATTTAAGCGTGTATATCCGGTTGCGCGCGCCAGGGTTTGTTCGATATCGCTGATGACACTTTTTAATTCAACAAACGCTTCGGCAGGGAGCTCGTGAAAATTCTGGGCTTCCGATTTAGCGGCAAGAATCAGACTGCCAAGTGTGACTTGCATGGGGCGAAGGAGTACCACCCAATGCTGATATTCGTGAATGAGCGTATTGGGGTAACCAAACTTTGTAACGGTGCTGTTCATCGGCGCTCGCTCATTTTGATAGGTGTTAACTGATGGCTGAGGTTTGCCGCCAAGCGCTCAGAACCTGCTCTGCGTGAACCAGATCGCTTGGATCGTCCACTTCACACCAGCTCAATCCGGCTACATCGCATATATTGACGTGACCCTGTTGTGCTAACTCGTCGATGGCCGATAGATACCATCGCTTAGTGCCTTCTTCTTTGCGCATGATGGTTTCAACCTTATCTTTGAACAACGCCGGCCCTTTGTTTCTAAAAACCATCATGCCAATGGATTCACCGTTAACGCCGTCGCTCAAATGTTTGCCGACTCGGCGAAGCTGGCCATCGACGGTAATCACCTTCATATCGTCTGCGTCATAATCGCCTTTGCGATCGGTGACTAGAGTAATGGGTGCATTGGATGGGCTGCTCAAAAGACGCTGTAGGATAGGGGCTTCGAACAAGGTATCGCCGTTGATGATCACAAATGGTTCATCCATTTCACGGGTAGCCACCCAACAGGTGCCCAAATTATCGGTAACCGCGTAAAACGGGTTGTGGAGACACGTGAGGTGCTGATCGGGCAACTCTGGCTGCATCCGCTGGACAATTGAATCAACGTCATCTGCGCAGAATCCGGTGAGCACAGTCACCGCATTGACGTCGCATTTGCTGATTTCCCGTAATTGCCATTCCAACATGGGAGTGCCGTTGACGGGAACCGCACATTTGGGCGAGCGTTCTGTTAAAGGTAGTAGTCGTCTGCCCTGGCCGGCACTCAGTATTATAATTTTCACAAGACGTCGGGCTTTTCCATGTTGGGTATCAATAAGCGGCGCTAAAATATCACGTTATTGGTGCAAATGGTTAATGTTGCGCGTCAAGGTGCGTGATAATCGGTGATATCTAACGATGCAGGAGGTGTTCTCCCAAGCGGTGAGTGAGAGCCAGAAGCGTTAGGGTGGGATTTGCCCAACCTCCGGTGGCGAAGGTTGAACTGCCGGCTATGAATAAATTGTCATAGTTATGGACACCGCACTGATCGTCCACAACGCCATAACGCGGGTCTGCGCTCATTCGCGTGGTGCCCATATGATGGTAACCACCAATTGGGTGTTTACTGACGGTGGGGTCCACCGGCCACTGGTTGCTGCGCTCGCTGAGCCAATCAGCGGGCTCGACGTGTCCGATCCCTAATCGTCTAAATTCCTTGTCGCAGATCTCACATAAAGCGCTAACGGTGGCCTTGTCTTGCCAGGACAATTGCCAGTCTAATTTTATTTTGGGCGTGCCCAAGGCGTCTTTTTCGTCGCCAAGGGTGACTCTGCTGTTTGGATTGGGTGCTTGTTCTGCCCGAACCATCAAATATAAGTTGCGTGTATTATGCCGGCTGCGCAGGCGTTCAAGGGCAGGTCTGATATTGGTTTGTATCCAACCTCGGGCGCTGCGATAGGCTTGCCAAATTTTCCGCGCGTGGCGTTCAGGAGGTAATTGGTGTTTGAGGCTTCGGTATAACCGGTCGTTTAACAGAAGTCCGTGTTTGGGGTCGCGCTGCAGCTTGAAGGTTAAGGCCGTATTTAAAATGCTATAGCGTTCCTGCATTGCCGCTGATGCCACGAGAGTGGGTGCCAAGGGTGGCGCGGCTTTTTTGGGCTGAAACTTTCTGAATATCGACCAGGTTTGATAGGGGTTATCGGTATGCACCTGCCCCGCGCGACCGTGCTGATGTTCCATAAAGTAGCGGCCAACTTGATCAAAACGGTTGCCAATACCTGCGTTCTCGACGTCGCGACTGGCTAATAATAAGCGTGGATTTTCCAGGCCCCCACAGGCCAAAACGTAGGTCTTTGCGCGCAAGATATGTGAGTGGCCGGCGACACTACTGAGGCTGATTTGATTGATGTGATTCCCGTCGTTGTGGGCGTGGAGTTTCGTCACGTTGGCATGAATAAGCAGCATGACTAAATCCGATTGAATGAGGTCGACGCAGCGTTTGGCGCTGAATCGCTCTTTAATGGTGTCGAATCTCCAGAATCTGGTTTGCAATAATTTGGGGTCAAGTGCGGGTGGCGCTTGGGTTGCCTCGCGCCAGAGATCGTCATGGTAGCTATAGTCACCCAATTGCAGCTGATCATGCGCCGCACGATAATGACGATCAAGATCTTTGCTGGATATTGGCCAGCCGCTGTGCGGCACCCAGTTGCGGTGCTGGAAATCGATGGGGTCCAAAGGCACACATCTTCCCCCCCAGATATTTGTGGTGCCGCCAAAGAAACGCAAGCGTGCATCTGTGAGGTCATAGTAGGGCATGCCCACATTGTCACCCTCGTATAGGCTTTGCGTTTCGTTTTCAAAATCCAGGCCACCGCTCTCAAGCAATAGCACTCGCTTGCCGGCCTGCATGAGTTGACGGGCCAGACTGATGCCCGCCGCGCCAGCGCCGACAATACAGACATCGGCGTTGAACTCTGGGCAGTGGTCAGTCTTGGCAAGGTCGACGAGCATAAAATGAGCCTATTTTTGATGCGGATGTGTGGCGTTCCAACGCGCAAGGTTTGCTAAAGGATCTTTGACGTAGGCACTGGCGCGCAGCGCCTTAAGCAGAAGATTGTTGAAGATCGTGCCCGTGCGATCCATCGGACGGTTGAAGTCGAGGAACAACACCACTCTGACTTCATCGCTATTGTTGTAGACTTCATGCTCGTAAGTATCATCAAAAAACAGGGCACGTCCTGGCTGCCAATGACAAATGGTGTCATCCACGCGCAACCAACAGGCCTCCGGAGAAGCCGGCACCCGTAGTCCGAGATGGCAGCGAATAATGGCGCGTGTTGGACCGCGATGCGGTGGAATATGGTAGCGCGGTGCCAGAATCGAGAAAAAGGCATTCTGTAGCTTTGGCAGATCGTCCAGCACGGCGGCGGTATCCGGGCATTGCGCGCAGTTTTCGGCTACCCGCTGTCCAAAAATATAAAATGCAAATGTTTTCCAGTTTTCGCCTTTAGAGATCCGTTTTTGATCTGGAGACAATTGGTGAAAGGCCGGGACATCGTCCAGATTACCCAGCACACGGTCCAGTTCCTGATTGATCTTTGGGTAAGCTGCCTCGAGCGTATCTGCCCAAGTGAATTCGCGCTTGTCCAGCACGGGTTGCGTGCCCACCAGTGAATGTTTGGCCTGAAAGTCACCCACACGGCGTAAGGTATGTTTTCCTATCTGAATTATTTTTTCGCGTAGGTGTGGCTGTTGTTTGGTTAGGTTCACTTGTGCTCGACCTATAATCGGATAAAACGTATGGGTGGTGTGGCCTTGATGGCCAGCGGGCCGATATTATCAAATAATTCTCCGTCGAGCGTGTACACCCCGGAAAAATTCAGGGTCAACGCCGCGAAGTTATTGCTATGGTAGCCCTGTTCACAGGTCATTGCCGGGCCAGGCTTGCCGCGCATCAAACGGGGTAGGTTAGTTAGAAAGCGAGGGGCGCGTGCCTCGACGAGGGTGGTGTGTAAAGCAGCGTCGGTCATGCCCCAATAGGGTTTCATTTGCAAAAAGAGTTTTTCAAGTGTTGAGATCAGGCATAGCCGCAACGGCACAAAATCTTCGGTGTCTGCGATGCGGCAGGGCGCTGGTAAAGGTCCGTTTTGATCGCTGACGTGAGAGAGCTTAACGTTTAATGCTTCAGAAAAAGGGGGTTGTTTGCGCAGAATCCCCCAGAGTGTTCGGAGCATTGCCAAGGCCGCGCCGGATTCTTGCCGGCCCGCTTTTTCGCGGAGTTGTGAATTGAAGAATTCGACACCGTTAACAATGGTGCCGATGCCAAAAAAAAATCCAAGTTGGGCGTGTGTCGGGTTTTGCACGGTAACCAGCGATTGACGTTTAATGGATTGAGCCCGCGCGCCTTTTCGCGTGCTGTTAAGGGTGTTCAGACATTGCTTAAATGTGCGATGCGCATTGACGTCACTGGCACTCATATTGGTATGGCCTGCCGGCAGCAGGGCGATCGTGGGCCACTGCTGGGTGTCGCAGGTTGCATATAACAGGGTCAATATTCGCTGTACGCTGCCGTCGCCGCCGTTGATGACCAAGGTATGTTCGGGTGACCATTGCTGTTGATTCACAACGGCATCTAGGTCTGCCAGGGTTTTGGTCACGCGGTGCTCAATGGATGGCGTTTCAGGTATGGCTGCGCGTAAAGCGCTCAATGTGCTCGCCGCGCTGCGGCTGTTGGGATTGGTGAGGCTCACCAGTTTCATTGTTGGCCAGCGTGGTTTTTTTTGCTTTGCTCCTCGGCCAGAATCGCGCTTGCCAGCGTCCAATCGTTTAGTGAGTCCACGTCTACCGCTGCGCGCGGATCGTTGATGGTTACCCAGCTGATGGTACATCCTGACAGTATTGATAACCTCGCCATGGCTTCGTCAACGGTCAGCTGGCCGCATAAATACTTGATCAGGGTAGGCAGCCCTAGGCGCGCGGCCATTTTCCAGGGCTGTTTGCGCAGACGCTCGACGGTTTGCCAAAACGCAAGTACCGATTTGGATTGTGCTGTCTTGAGAATAAATAAGTTACTGCCGCAGTAATCCCCATTGCGAAAGCGCAGCCGTGTCCTTAGGGTATCCGGGTAAGCGTTAATCACAGTGGCATAAGGTACAAACCCCACGACAACATCAGATTCTAAACTCACCACATGTGCGTCTTGGCAAAATTGATCTAACGTGGATTGGTTGAGCAGTGCGTGGTCGCCGCTGGTCAACACTGCCGGCCAGGTGTCCAGTTGTTCTGCGACCTCTAATGCACTGGCGGCCGGGCCATTTTGAGGTGCGAACCATTGGATATCGGGCGCTGTATTGAGACGATGCTGTAATTCTGGGTTTGCGCTGAGCACCTCCGGTGCCGGTCCTGCAACGGCGATGGTGCGGATGTGTTGACTGGCTTGAAGGCAATCAAGTACTCGGTCGATACACGATTTTCCCTCGACGTCGACCAGCACTCCCGCATCGGTTCCGAAATGCTGGGCAAGTGGGTTGCTGTTTTGGCGCTCGCCGGCTAAAACGACGGCTTGATAGATTAATGTACTCAAAGTAACGCTTTTGAGTACATTCGATAGCGCTTACTTGTGGTTCCGCCGATATTTTCGATGATATTACACATTCCCGTGTTGTCGGCGAGGATCCATGACATTTCAACTTCTTTCATGCCGGCGTTCATGGCCGCTGTGCGAATAGCATTGATGACGGTAAACGCAATGCCCGGGCCCATACGCGTATGGTGCAGGCGACGCCGAACGCCCATTAGGGGAACTCGCCCCGTTGTTGGCGATTTCACTTTCAAACGCCAAAGCACTTTGGCCCAGCCAAAGGGCAGCAAGCGCCCGCCGAGATCAGCAATAGCCTCATTGATGTTTGGCAGCAGCACAATAAAAGCAACCGGTTCTCCATCGAGTTCAGCAATTTGAATGAATTCGTCTGGAATGAGCAACAGCATTTCCTTGCCGATTGCGTTGAATTCTTCCTCGGTGAAAGGAACGAAGCCCCAGTTTTGGGACCAAGCGTCATTAAATATATCTCGTAGGCAGGATAAATCCTCATCTAGGCGGCGACGGTTAACGGGACGTAGATTGATTTTGGGTGCCAGTCGCTTCAGCAGTTTTTGCATTACCGGCGGTATTTCAAATGCCGGATCCATAACGTAGGCGAGCAAGTCCTGCACGCCGTCATAGTTGCAGGACTGGATTAAGCTGTCGTAGTACGGGCGGCCGTGCGGCATCATGTAATAGGGCGGGGTCTCAAAACCTTCTATAAGTGTGCCCAATTCTTGATTGATGCCTAAATTAAACGGACCTATTGAGCGGGTACATCCTTGGCTTTTCAGCCAAGCCTCAGCGGTCGAAAATAGCTGCGCGGCTAGGTTTGGATCGTCCGGGCACTCGAACAAGCCAAAGTAGCCTGCCTGCTCGCCCTGTTGCACCGCGTGTAGGTCGTCAATTTGCGCGCTGATGCGTGCGATCGGGGTGGTGCCTCTGTATGCGGTCCAAGCCTGCCACCGGGCGTGTTTGAAAAATGGTGCTTGAGGAGACAGGGCTTGGCGGCGCTCGAGGTGCAGCGGTGCGACCCACTGCGGGTCATCTGCGTACAAAGCAAACGGCACATTTAAAAAATGATTAAGTGCTTTTCGCCCTTGCATCGGTCTGATGTCGATAGAAGTACTTGAGGTATTATTCATTGGAAATGCCGTTAAACGTGGGTGCCCTTAGTTTGTTGAACGCGCCCTGCATCTACACTATAGATGTGATCGGCAATCTTGCGCAATGCAGGTTGATGGGTAACGGCAAGAATCGTGATGCGTCCTTTTAATTCAGCTAACGTATCACAGATCGCGGCCTCGCTGGCACTGTCTAGCGCTGAGGTTGCTTCATCCAAAATCAGCAAGCGAGGTTGGCGTACCAAGGCTCGAGCAATCATAATACGCTGACGTTGTCCGCCAGAAAGGCGCGCACCCCGTTCGCCAACTTCGGTGTCTAAACCTTGAGGCATGCTGTTGACAAAGGTTAGGGCGCCGGCACCTGTGAGCGCGAGATAGGCATCTTCACGGGTCAGATCCTCGTCGCCAAGGGTTATATTTTTGAAAATACTGTCGTTGAGCAAAAGGTTGTCTTGCGGCACGTAGCCGATTTGTTGGCGCCATCCTTGGATATCGGTTGAAATCATCGGGTGACCGTCGATTAAAATGCGACCAGAGGTCGGCTGAATGAGCCCTAAAATCAAATCAGTTAAGGTTGATTTTCCTGAGCCCGATTCCCCCACGAGGCAGGTTAACTGGCCAAAATTGACCCGTAAATTGACCTGCTGGACAATAGTCTTTGGTACCGCATCAGACTGCAGTGGCGCGGCATAACTGAAAGCAACGTCATCCAGTTGAATGTGTTCACTGAACTGCGGTGCCGGGATGCCGCTGCGCTGCTCTGCATGTTTTTGTGCCTCTTCGACGGTTGCAATGAGCGCCCAGTACGCGCTCTCGCTGGTGATCATACGTTGATATTCTTTTTGCACCTTACTGCCGCGTTTGAGCAGGCGCATGAGCACCAGCGTGAGAAACGTGACCGTTGCCAGTTCGATCGAGAAGTGGGCTAAAGCCAGATAAATGCCCAATACGATGACCAGCGTGTACATGGGTTCTTGGGCCGCATCCAAGCCCGCGTTGCCCAGTACTTCGCGACGCAACTGCTGTTTGAGGACCTGCGTTTCCCGAGCAATCAAGGTTTGGGCGGCTGCTTCTCTGCCCATGGCCTTCAGGCTTTTAACCGACTGTAAAAGATCGGTCAGCAAGCCCAGCAGCGCGCGGTAAGACTGGGTTTGGCCAGTACCTGCATACTTGGATATTTTGACAAACTGATGAGAGATTGCCCAGACGGTGAACCCTGCGAGTAGGCAGCCGAGAGTGGCTTGCCAGGAAACGGCCAGCGCAACGCAAAAATAGACCAGAGTTTCAATGAACACCACGGCAAGGCGAATGCCAAAAATATAGGCGTTGGATGCGCGCCATGCTTCGGTTGCCATGGCGTTGGCTAATTTGCCTACCGACTGATCAACGTAAAATGTCCAGCTTGCACGGGTGATCGCATCGAGTAAATTTGCCCGCAGACTGGTGGCCACGTCGGCTGCCAAATAGCCCATTCGTTGTTCAGCTATAAAAACAAGCAGGCTTTTCAGAGCGATGCTGACCACAATAATGGCCAGCAGTACACCCAGCGTGGGGGGGAGTCCGAGGGCTTTGATGGCATCCGTGACAAAAGTGGTGAGTGCATCAGGGGGCGCGGGGTTTTCTGCGCCGGCCCCAACCAGATCAAATGCCATATTGAGCATGGGTAACATCGCTGATAAGCCAAAACCATCAACCAGACCAGCCAGCAACAGCAGGATCACCAGCAGGGCGCTCTGGCCCGGATGGGCACGAACAAATTCTTGAATCAATTTCATAGCGTGATTTCGGATAGACGCGGTTAGCGACGTTGTATGTAGTTAATCATCCATAAAGCTGGTAGCAGTATCAGCAGCAGCGGAATGCCGGAGGCAAGCAAGCCCTTTTGAAGCACCAAGTGTAGAGCATCTGCGAGCAGCTGTTGGACTAAAAACAACAACAGTGCTGCGCCGGTGGCAAGTGTGATGATACCTCCCATGCTGGCGCGCGGTCGAATGCCGATGATAAAGGGAGCGGCGAACAAGGTATAGATGATGACAGAAAATGGGAGTAGACATCGCTGCCAGAACGCGAGGGCTTGTCTGCCTGCTGGCTTGCCCATGTCCTGTAATTGCCGCATGCGTATATAGAGTTCTTGTAGCGTGAATGTTTCCAGTGGAATCTGATAAATCGAAGTGCTGTTAAGGGTTGCGGGAGTCCATAGCAATGCATCACGATGCCTCACTTGCGCAGGAATTGGGTTGTCTGCACGAAGGTCGGGGAAGCGTTTTTCGGTGACTTGCTGTAACGACCAGGTGCCGTTGTTGTTGATGACGGCCCGTTCTGCGTGACGCATGAAGGATAGTTGGCCATCGGCATAAAATTCATACCAGTGAATGCCTTCGGGTGTCTGGTTGTCGGAGAGCACTTCAATATGTAAGTAACCATCTTCGAGTTCCGTCCAGACGCCGGACTGATCGATCATTGAGCCATCTTTGGAGGTTTTTTGCATAAATAGCAGTTGTGCCTGTTGTGCGAGGGGACGAGCAGCAAATTCAGCGACTAACGTGATGGTCATAAATAAGGCGGATGTGACTGCGCAAACCATCAGGAGATGCAACGGGGTCATTCCGCTGGTGCGGAGCGCGATAAGCTCATTGTCTCGCACGAGCAGACTCAATCCATAGATCACGCCGAGCATCGCGATAAATGGGGAGAGGTCTATAATGCGTGCCGGCATTGCCATCAGGGTGACCGAGATAGCGTCGACGATTGAAAACCGCCCGACGCCAATTTCTTCCGCCCGCTGCATGAATTCGAATAAACCGAACAGAGTAAAAAAAACGGCGCTGGTCAGGGCGTAGCCATAGAAAATTCTTGCGCCGACGTGTCGATAAATGATTTTCATAGCGGGCGACTCAGACTTAATTGTGGATGCCGACGAATGAAATAAAATGCCGCGGCAACCATGATCACGGTCAAAAATGCGCCGGGGTAAAGGGGGAGGGTCTGATTTTCAACGGCGGCCGTGACGATGTTGGCGGAGGTGAATACAACAATATAGACAAATAGCGCCATGGCGTAACGAATATAGGGCGTATGGCGGGGTTTAAGACGACTGAGTTCTACGGCAATCAACGCCATTAAGCCCGCCAGCAGTGGCATGCATAGACGCCACTGAAACTCGGCCAATTCTTTGGGCTGATCGCTCTGCGCGAGTACCAGGGTGGGTTTGGCTTTGCGCTTGGTGGCGGCGTCTACCGGAGGTCTTTGCGCCACGTAGATCAACTGTTGAAAAGCTGTGATGCGATCCTGTGGGCTGTCTGCGCCCAGCTCGTAACTATACCCGTCGTAGAATTCGATTCGTTGTTGATTCTGCTCATCGGTTTCATTGATTTGTCCGGATGTTGCGCGCAAAACGATGTCCCGCCCGTTGCTGCGGGTTTGCGCGAAAACATCCAGGAGATTGGGTTTGGTGCTTTGCACAGTTTGTGCCTGAATGACAAAATCTTTGTCCCAAGTGTAAAAATGGGCGCTTTGCATTTGGCTTGACTCAAGTTGGGTGCTGCGCTCGTTTAAGTCATATCGCAGTTGGTAGGCGTAGGGTCGCACAAACAGCGTCAGCAGCATCACACACACCACCACCAATAGGGTTAACTGCAACAGCGGTCGTCTAAGACGATCCGGAGAGATCCCGCTGGCGTAGGCAGCGTAGGCCTCGCCGGAATAATGCCAGTTGCTCAAGCTCATCATGACCGCGCCAAAAAATGCTGACGGCAATAAAACCTCTAATGCAGTTAAATCATGCGCCACGACCAGTGCGATGATTTCGCCTGCGGCGAGATTGCCCAACGCGGCTGATTGCAGCAGGCGAATTCCCGTGAAAATGGTGAATAAAAGCGTCAGCAACATCAGCCCCACAACTGTCGGGCCGAGAATTTGTCGAATAATGTAGCGTTCGAGTGTAGACAAAGATCAGTTTCCCGTTGCCGATTTTGGCCAGCGTCGTTTTGTACAAAGCCATTCCCCGGGACGTTCGCTGATCCAACTTTCGAGGATTTTATGATACTGCGTGATCAGGTCTACGGCGGCCAGTTTGCCGCTCCCGGGTGGACCGGCTTTCAATGGTGAGAGCATCTCGACTTCAAATCGGGCATGCCCCACTCGCTTGACTCTTGCAGGCACCATGGGGTAGCCCAGACGCAGGGTTAGTCTGGCTGGACTGATGGTGGTCGGTGCAGGGGTGCCAAAAAAAGGTAACAACATGCCGCTGTCGACCCGCACGTCGGCCAGTAATCCGACCGATCCGCCTTGTAGTGATTGTTTGTTAATGCTGCGCAATGCGTTTTGTTTTTTGATCCAGATACACGCGGATGCGCGGTTGCGGAACCACTGCAGTATTTGTTCTATGAATGGGTTGTTTTGCGGCCCGTAAACGGCGGTCATCTGGCGGGTACGGGTGTCCATGATTGGACCGATGATTTCCCAGTTAGCTAAGTGCGCTGTCAACAGCATAAAAGGTTGTTTGTTGGTCAGCAGAGTTTGGGTGTCTTTTGCGACGACCAGCGTCACGCGATCACGGTAAATCTTGCGTAAGTGCGGGTACTCCGCTAGCACCGCGCCGAAGTTTTGCCAGACGCCGCGCGCGTTGCGTTCTAGTTGTGCGGCACTGGCGCCGGGTTGGGCACAGCTCAAATTTTTGATGATGTGTTTGTGTTTGCGGGTGCGCGGGCCGATGGTCTTGAGTAGGTTGCTGCCCACTCGAGAAGCTATGCTGACCGGCAAGGCAGCGCATAGCCCCCACAAGATGACGGCACCAGCGGCAAATACGAGATGTTTAAATTGTTTCAGCGCGGCTTGAGCTGAGGTCAAAAATGGCATTTGAAGTCAGAGATCCTAGTTTTGTTTGAGCATGGCTGAATCGGTGCCCGATTGAACCTACATGCTCGGAGATGTTGCGAGGTAGTGCAACTTTAAATCGTGTTAGAGTTTAACTTGTGTTGATACCTGCTGTTAATGGCACGAAATTGTGCAGTTCAATCGGTTGTGAGGGGGATGTGTGAAGAAGGAGTGTTCTTTTCTGCGGTGGAGTTTTTGCTTGAGCGTGCTCTGTGCCTTCTTGGCCGGCTGTGAAACCATGAGCGGCGTGAATGTTGGTACAGGTCTGAGTTTGCCCGGAGGTGTTTCGATTGGGGCCAACAAAACCATCAGCGGCAGTGGTGAATCTGCCCGCTCTCGTGCCGATAAAAAACAACAAGCCAAATTGCGTCTTTATGTCTTTGATTGCGGCTCACTGTATTTTGATGATATCTCGGCTTTTGGTCTAAGCCAGCAAGACACAGCGGTGCGCAATCTTTTTGTTCCTTGCTATTTGGTGGAGCATGCCAACGGTCGATTGTTGTGGGACGCGGGATTGTCCACGCGTATTGTGGGACAGGGCAAACAAGATATGGGCAACGGCGTATATCAGGATTATCACAAAAGCCTGCTGACTCAGTTGGCGACTTTGAAGCTGCGTCCGTCTGACATTGATTTTGTCGCATTTTCTCATATGCATTACGACCATGTGGGCGGCGCCAATTATTTTGCGGGCGCCACTTTATTGATACAGGAAACGGAATACGAGGCGGCGTTCAAAGCCTATGCTAACTACCCGATTTTTGATTACACGCTTTATCAGGATCTTGCGGCCAGCACAAAGGTTCTGCTATCGGGCGATTATGATGTTTTTGGCGATGGCTCAGTGAAAATTATCAGCACACCCGGCCATACGCCAGGTCACCAAGCGCTGTTTATCGATTTAGAGGCGTATGGTCCGTTGGTGCTTAGCGGAGATCTCTACCATTTTGAGGCGTCTCGCAGGCTGCGGGCTGTACCCGAATTTAATACCAATGCAGCGCAAACGCTGGCTTCGATGGACAGACTGGAGCGCATGGTGACGGCCAATCAGGCGACACTGTGGATTCAGCACAACCGGGCTTTGGCTAAAACGCTGCGCCTGGCGCCGGGGTTTTATGATTGATCAGCGCTTGACTGGCTTACACTAGGGCCCAGGAAAAGCCAGATCCTGCCAGAAGCCGCGGTAATCGTAATCGGTTTTCAGGGCCAGGTTAAGGCGGTTATATGCGGCGAAATCGCTCACGATGTGGGTGATTTGCACGATACCTTTATCGGTTAATCCTGCATCGCGCAGCTGCTTGATATCGTCGTCGGTGATCGCGGCGGGTTCAGCGTTTACCTTCAGTGCGTAGCGCAGCAGGCTGCTCAGTCGGTCTCCTTGGACGCTGTCGATTCCTTGGGTTAATAGGCTGGCAACATAATCCTCAGCAGTCTGCAGTCCATAGTTTAAAATGGTGCAGAAGGCAGCGGTGCAGTAAGCACACCCGTTGGCTTTGGAAACCAAAATGCCGATGTGCTGGATTTCTGTCATGTCAAGCTCGCCAGCCTCCCACAGGACTTTTGTTGCCCCTAATTTTGCGGTGAAAAATTCAGGAAAATTAAGCTCTACGTAAAAATGGTTAGGCACGCTGCCTTCCATTTGCGTCACCCAGGCCAAAATGCCCTCAATCTCAGGATCCTGATTATCCTTTGGCATAGCCAGACTGACGCGAGCCATAGCTAATTAAACCGTTTCATAATTTGTAACTGCCATTGGCGGCCTCGATCGAAGCTGCCTTCGTATACTTGGAAAGCCGTGCCGTAAATCCCAGTAACCAGATAATTTTCATCGGTTAAATTTCGACCGCTAAGCATGACTGACCAATCCTCTTCGGGATTGGTCCAACGGATGCTGGCGTCAATTAAATCGTAGGCGCCCGTTTCCAGCTGAGGGGTATTGAAGGCATCGTTGTAGGTTTTGGATCGATAGCTCCAGTCGGCCCTCACGGTGACCATACCCATCGTATTAAGCGGAAAATCCTTGGATACACCCAGGCTAGCGGCGGTGTCCGGCACTCGCTCGAAGTCGAAGTCTTCGCCAATTAAGGTGACGCTGGTGTCGATCGAGTCGTACTGCGCATCAATAAGTGCAAGGCTTGCCTCTATAAACCAACCGTTACCCGGCGCGGCAACCAATTCGAGTTCAAAGCCTTCGATGGTGGCTTGGCCGATATTTTCAGTGACAGGCGCGACGCTGTTAAAAACCTGCACCTGCATCTCGCTGTAATCACTCTGAAACAGGGCTGCGTTGATGCGCAGACGTTGATCCATGAGGCTGATCTTTGCGCCTAATTCGAAAACTTCCACGAATTCCGGTTCATAGGTGGGAATTAAGTCGATGTCAGGTGTGCCCGGTGGTGCCGTAAAGCCGGCAACAATCGGCGGAAAGACGCGCTGGGTGAAACCGCCTGATTTGAAGCCTTCGGAGTAATTCACGTATAGCATCACGTCGTCACTAAAGTCATAAGACAGATTGACCATGGGGGTGAATTCGTCAATGTTGATGTCCTTTTCGAGCATGGGCAAGATAGGTTCACCAACCTGCAGGAAGGGCGCATCCAAAGCGGCTAGCGGGTTTCCCGGGGGTACCACGGTGCTGATGCCTGCAAAGTAGTTGGTCAGAATGACTTGGTCGGGTAAAAAGGATTTTTCTTCGTCGGTGTAACGGGCCCCGACGGTGAGATGTAGTTGGTCGGTAATGTCATAGGTTGCTTGCGCGAAGGCCGCCCACGCTTTGTTGTCAAAAGCGCCACCGGAACGGAAATTGGAAACGGTGAAATCTAAAATGTTGGTGTTCTCGCCGTCTTCAGCAAAGTAATAAAGACCCATAATCCAATTGAAATTGTCATGCGTACCAAGCAGCTGTAGCTCCTGGCTAAATTGTTCTTGTTGAAGATCATCGTAGAACGTTGCGATGCGATGGGGTGAGTGATCGCCGTCTCTTGCAAATTCTGAATCCAGTTCGCGCCACGCGGTGATAGATTTAAGACGGATTGTGTCGGAGAGCTGATAATTTAATTCAGCAGACAGCCCCAAAATATCACTTTTTGAATAGGCTGGACTGGTTCCACCATTTTCTTCAGCGCCGATATAGCGACTGTCATAACAATCCGCAATTGCTGGGTTGCTGGTAATGCCGTTGCCACTGGGGTCTGTGACAGCGCAGGGTTGCCCCGGGCCTGCCGGAGATATAGCCACGTTGTGAATGAATGCTTGAGGTGGTGGAGGAGCCAGTACAACGCCCGCAAGCTGACTGAGATCGGTGAAGTCGATGTCGATTAACTCAAGCGCCGGACCATTTTCGCGGTCGCGAGTTGCATCAACTGCAAAGTCCGCGCTGAAGGTGTCGCTGGGTTGCCATTTAAAGGCAATCCTCCCGGTGAGGGTATCATCATCGCCCAGCTGGGTGCCGTCGGTGCGTTTGACATAGCCATCTTGGTTAAATGAGGCAACCGTGGCTCTGGCGGCGAAGGTGTCGCTGATGGGCAAATGCAAGGTGCCTTGCAGGTTAAGCTTGTCGTCAGTGCCGGCGGTGGCTGCGATTTTGCCTTCCATTGGGGCGTTCGGGTCGGGCTGTACGGAGGTGATTGAGATTGCGCCGCCGATGGTATTGCGTCCGAATAAGGTGCCCTGTGGTCCCCGCAATACCTCTAAGCGCTCAACGTCCACGATGTCGAGGATAGCACCCACCGAGCGAGCGTAATAAACGCCGTCAACATACAGTCCGACGCCGGGTTCCGTGGTGGCGAGAAATTCTTTTTGTCCAACTCCGCGTAAGTAAATTGCCGCCGAGTTTGAGGCTCCGCCAAAGCTCGGGTTGTTCTCTAACGTCAGTCCGGGTACAAATTTAGCGATGTCGTCGAGTGCTTCGACACCGCGGTAGATTAATGATTCACCCGTATACGCAGATACAGCAATCGGCGCGTCCTGTAGCCCTTCCTCGCGTCTGCGCGCGGTCACTAATACCTCTTCTATCAGACGCTCAGCGCCTGGCCCTGAGGTTGAGTTATCTTCTAATTGAGCCAAGCTCAACTGTGCGCTGCCCATGAGTATAGTCAGTGCAGCGGCTTTGATCAGTACGTTATCCAAGGTAGCTCTCCAATATTCCGTGGTAATCAAGTGTGACTGGGTTAACCGATCTCGGGTACGCCAAGCATTGCCTGTGCAATGGCGTCCTCAGATAAGTCCAGATCCTGCATGTCCCCATTTAGAAATTTATCGTATGAGGCGAGGTCGAGGTGGCCGTGGCCGCATAGTGCAGTGAGAATTGTTTTTCCTTCTCCGCTTTCCCGACAGGCCAGCGCTTCGCGAATGGCAGCGGCAATGGCATGAGTGGGTTCCGGTGCGGGTACAATGCCCTCCGAGCGTGCAAATTGCAGCGCGCCTTGAAAGCACTCAGTTTGGGGAATTGCGATGGCTTCAACTAGGCCTAATTGGTAGACATGTGAAACCAAAGGAGCCATACCGTGATAACGAAGACCACCTGCATGAATGGGTTCGGGTATGAAGCTGTGGCCCAGCGTATGCATTTTCATCAGTGGGGTAAGACCAGCAGTATCCCCGAAGTCGTATCGGTATTGCCCTTTAGTCAACGTAGGACAGGCGGTGGGTTCAACGCAGCGAATCGTCGGGTTCATTTTTCCAGCGAGTTTCTCGCGCAAAAACGGAAATGCTAAACCGCCAAAATTTGAACCGCCCCCGGTGCATCCCACCAGAACATCTGGGGTTTCGCCTACTTTAGCCAGCTGTAATAGTGCCTCTTCACCAATGATGGTTTGATGCAGTAATACATGATTCAGGACGCTGCCTAAAGCGTAACGGGTTTGCGGGTCTTCGACGGCCTGACTGACCGCTTCAGAGATCGCAATACCCAAAGATCCGGGGTGGTCGGGCCGTTCGGCCAGCAGTTGGCGGCCGAATTCGGTCACCAGCGATGGGCTGGGGTGCACTTTACCCCCCCAAACCTCCATCATGGTGCGCCGATGTGGCTTCGCCAGATACGAGGCGGCCACCTGCCATATTTCGCACTCCAGACCAAATTGCGCACAGGCGAAGGCTAAAGAACTGCCCCATTGACCTGCACCGGTTTCGGTGGTGAGTTTGGTCATTCCTTCCTGCGCGTTATACCAAGCTTGCGGAACCGCGGTGTTGGGTTTGTGAGAACCAGCGGGGCTGACGCCTTCATATTTGTAGTAGATTTTTGCAGGTGTATCCAGCAGCTTTTCGAGTCGGCGGGCACGGAAAAGGGGGCTTGGGCGCCACAGGCGATAAACATCTAAAACGTCGGAGGGGATGTCGATGTACCGCTGGGTGGACATTTCCTGCTCGATAAGCGCTTTGGGGAACAAGGGTCCAAAGTCTTCAGCTGTTGCAGGTTGATGTGTGCCGGGGTGCAGCGGCGGCGGCGGTGCCTCAGGCAGGTCTGCGACAATGTTGTACCACTGGGTTGGCATCTCATGCTCTTCGAGCAGGATTTTGGTCACGTCAGTCATGATAAGTTCCGATTTACTTTGGTAGCAGGTTGGCAGGAACGCTTGGCGCGTGTGGGCCAGCGCGACAGTCTACGTTTTGACGGGGTAAAAATCCATGTCTAGTCTGGCAGGTATGCTCAGCGCGGCAGCACTAATCCGGCCTCAACCAATGCGGATCGCAAGCGCTCTAAGCGGCGGCGGTTGGTGCCTAAATCTGAAAAGCCCAACCGCGAAGCGGATCGCATTGCGATGACACCCTCTGCTTGGTCCAGCTCGAATTCAACATCGTCGACGAAACGCAGTAGACGGGTGCGGACCTCAGCGGCAATATAATGGTCGTTTTGTGTCACTATTTTTGTGCGTTTTTGACGAACGAGATAGTCAGCGAGACCGCGCCAAGCCTCATTCAGTGAGCCTGTTGGGGTCAGGGGTGCGATTCTATGCTGTGCGCTGCTGTCGAGGGAGCAGACGCAATTAGGCGACGCGGGGCAGTGGGTTAACAATGAAGCCATGGTTTCTGCGCTTGCTGGGCTGGCGACAGTTAACCAAAGTAGCGCCGCTGAAGCGAGCGTTTTTAAGCGAAAAGTACGGCACATATATTTAGGCTGGGTTGGCATTGGTCAGTGATATGCTCGTTGTTTCGGGCATGGACGTCAAATGCTAAGACCTCTGCGGCCAGCGCAGTCGAGATTTTTTGCGTGATTTCGATACATAGGATTAGGTGAACGACTGGGTTAGGATACCTAATTGGTGGCGCGTGATTGTGGAGGGATGTCGGGGTAATGGCAGTAGGATTTACACAAGATCAAGAACAGTTTCGAGAGGTTGTGGGTCGATTTTTTGCAGCTAAATCGCCGGTTACAGAGGTCCGCAAGCTCATGCAGGAAGATCGCGGCTACAGCCGGGATCTCTGGGCGCAAATGGCTCAAGAGCTTGGAGTTTTGGGTATTCACTACCCCGAAGAATACGGTGGTTACGGGTTTGGCGCTGTTGAGTTGGGCATCGTGGCGCAAGAAATGGGGCGATATCTTTATTGTGGTCCTTATTTTGCTTCGGTAATTATGGCCGGCTATGCGTTGATTAATGAAGGATCGCAAGCGCAGAAAGAGCGGTGGTTGCCGGGGATGGCCGCGGGTTCAATTCTGGCCGCGCTGGTGCTTGATGATTTAGATGATCTAGCGCAAGTTGGACAAAAAATCAGTTGGAATGCTCAGCGGGGACTCAACGGAACAGCTGATATAGTGCTGGATGCGCACAACGCTGATCTTCTTATTGTTGGGGCTGGAACAGAATCTGGTGTTGGTCTATTTCTGCTGCCAGCGGATGACTCTCGGGTGGTGATCACGCGGAAGACGAGCTTGGATGAGACCCGTAAACTCTCCCAAGTTTGTTTTGTCGATGCGCCCGCGACACCCTTGGGTGACGGGCACTGTGATCTTGTTCGCTTGTGGGACCAACTGTCAACGGCGCTGGCACATGAGATGATTGGTGGCGCGGAGCACCTGTTTAACCGCACGCTGGAGTATCTCAAAATGCGGGTTCAATTTGGGCGAGCGATTGGCTCGTTTCAGGCTTTGAAGCATCGCTGTGCTGATTTGTTGATGTCCCTTGAACTGGCTCGCGCTGCCACACATGCGGCCGCTCGTTATGTGGCTTGGGGTGACGGTGATGCTTATGCTGCGAACATGGCCAAAGCAATGGCAGGCGATGCGTACATGGCGATTGCTGAGCAGGCCATTCAACTGCGCGGTGGCATTGGGTTTACTTGGGAAGACGACACCCACCTTTGGTTCAAACGCGCGAAAAGTTCAGAAGTGTTTTTGGGGTCACCGAACTGGCACCGGGAAGCGCTGATACAGAAAATTGAGGCCGATCAGGAGCTGCAGCATGCCTAAAGAGAGTGTGATGGCTGACGCTGAGGTACGCGAGACGGTGCGAAGTTGGTTGACTGAGCATTGGGATATCAATAGGCCGTTGGATGAATGGCGAGAATGTTTGGTTGATGGGGGCTGGGCAGCGCCAGCATGGCCGGTTGAATTTTTTGGGCGCGGCTATTCGGTCGAGCAAGCGGCGCTGGTGGCGCAGACGTTTGAGGAATTTGGCGCTGTTGGCCCGGCGCAAGGTGGGCCGCGCCGATTAGCTTCGCATACCCTGTTGACACATGGCAACGATGCACAAAAACAGGCTTTTTTGCGTCAGATTTTGACCGGTGAGCATGGGTGGTGCCAATTGTTTAGCGAACCCGGCAGTGGCTCTGATTTGGCGGGTCTGAGTACTAAGGCACAGCGTGTCGGTGATCGCTGGATTATCAACGGACAAAAGGTATGGAACACCAGTGCCCATCATGCGGATTACGGTCTGCTGTTGGCGCGTACGGATTGGGATGTACCCAAACATCAAGGGTTGAGTTATTTTTTGATCGACATGCATCAACCGGGCGTTGAAGTGCGACCATTGCGGCAGATGAACGGTCATGCCTCCTTCAACGAGGTATTTTTCTCCGATGCGTGGGTATTGCCCGAACATCTGCTGGGCGCGGAGGGGGAGGGCTGGAGTATCGCCGCCACCACTTTGTCAATTGAGCGGCAAGGTTTTTCGTCGGAGCGTAGCGGCGGCCGGGCTAAAAATTTGACCGGTGCCATTTATGATCAATATCGTTCGGAATTGGCAGTAGAGCTGGCACCCTATACGTGGTACCCACAGCGCACAGGGCGCGTTGATTTGGCCTATCCGCGGGCCAAAGCAAGCGGAAAAATCGACGATCCTGCGTTACGGCAGGCATTAGCAAAGCTGCTCTCGATGAAAAAATCAGCGGATCTTACAGAGGCTCTGGCCGCAGTTAAGCAGCGAGCAGGCAACAACAGAGTGAGCCCAGAAGGCTCTGTGGGTAAATTGGCGGCGAGCGCAATTGCGCGTCAAGCTGCCCATGTGCACACCCTGATTTCAGGGGCCGGGGCGATGTTGGGGGGAGACGACTCTGCGCATGAGGGTGTCGTTGCAGAAATTTTGTTGTCTGTGCCAGCAATATCGATTGCCGGAGGCACGGATGAGATTCAGAAGAACATTGTTGCCGAACGCGTGTTAGGTCTGCCGAAGGAGCCTCGTTTTGATCGAGGGCCGTTCCGGGATGTGCCGCGTAATGCCGTCGATAATTAGATCAATCAACTAAACTAAATTCAAAGTAAGGATCAAGCCAATGGAAAAGAAAGTAGGCGATGTTCAAGTCACAGATGTTGGTGGTCATGTGGCGCTGGTTGAAATCCAACGTGGACCTAATAATTTTTTTGATGAGGATCTGATACGGGCTTTAGCTGATGTCTTTTTAGAGCTGGACGAAGATCCCAGTGTGAGAGCGTCCGTTTTGGCTTCGGCGGGTAAACATTTTTGTGCAGGTGCTAATTTCAGTGCGCCAGCTGACAGTAAGCGGCGGGTTAAATTTACCGCAGAGACCGGCAATCCGCTATATCAAGAAGCCGTTCGGTTGTTTCACAATAAAAAATACGTGGTCGCCGCGGTGCAAGGTGCTGCGGTCGGGGGCGGTTTTGGCCTGTCGATGTTTCCAGATTTTCGTGTGGGTTGTGCGCAATCTCGTTTTACCGCCAACTTTGTTAAGTTGGGGTTCACACCCGGCTTCGGTTTGACGCGGGTTTTGCCTCGGTTGATCGGTCAGCAGGCGGCAAATGACTTGTTTGCCACGGGCCGGCGGGTGGACGGTCAGGAAGCTTTGAAGCTTGGCATAATTGACCGGTTGGTACCTCAGGATGAGGTTCGCGCGGTGGCAATAGCCTATGCGCAAGAAATTGCTGAAAATGCCCCCCTAGCGTTGCTTTCGGTTCGCCAGAGTGTGCGGGGGGACTTGGCGCAATTGGTGCAGGCAGCCACTGATCATGAAGGAGCAGAACAGTTTCACCTGCAGCAGACCAAAGACTATAAAGAAGGGGTCAAAGCTGTGGCAGAACGTCGTCCAGGCCGCTTTTTGGGCGAGTAATCATGCTAGGCGCAAGCGTGATCAGTCTTCTAAGGCGCTGTAGATGATATTTTTCAGCTGGCCACGGAAATTGAATGTATTGGACGGCATCAGCTGTGTCATAAAGATAACCGACAGATCCTCTGTCGGGTCAACCCAGAAAATTGTAGAGGCGGCTCCGCCCCAATAGTAATCGCCAGTGCCCAATCCAGCGGTGGCGACTTCGTCAAGAGTCATCGCAAAGCCAAGGCCAAAACCGACACCTTCATACGCGGTTTCTGAAAAACCTCCAGAAGCCTTTTGGGACAAGTCAGCCCCGGCTGGGAGGTGGTTTTGGCGCATCAGGCGCAAAGTGCGCGATCCGATAATTTGATGGCCATTGAGTGAGCCCTCATGGCGCAACATTTCGCAAAACTTGAAATAGTCAGAAGTTGTGCCGGTCAAGCCTCCGCCGCCGGACAGGAAGCTGGGCGGGCTGAGATAATCACTGCTCAGCGGGTCATCGATGAGTTTTAGGCTGCGGTCGCTTTGACGGGCATAGTTCGCGGCGAACCGGGTGCGCGAGTCTGCGCTAACGCTAAAGGCGGTGTCGACCATATCCAGAGGTGAAAAAATATGTTCCTGAAGGTAATCATCAAGGCGCTGGCCGGAAAGCACCTCGACTAAGTGCCCGCAAACGTCTGTGGCGTAGGAATAGCGCCAGCGCTCACCGGGATTGAAGTGCAAGGGCATCTTCGACAGCTTTTCAACAAAGCTTGAAAGGTCTTCACCGTTAGTTCGAACCACCTGATGATCGCGATACAATTGGTCAACCGGGTGCCGCGTATCGCCGTACGAAAGGCCCGCCATGTGGGTGAGCACATGCTTAAATGTGATGGGCTGCTGCGCTGCACGGGTTTGCATCGATGCGCCTGCACCCTCGATAAAGACCCGTGGGTTTTTCCAGCTGGGTACAATCCGATGAATGGGATCGTTAAGTTGAAACAGGCCTCGCTCGTAAAGCTGCATGAGGGCAATAGAGGTGATGGGTTTGCTCATCGAGTAAATGCGGAAAATTGAGTCGTCTTGCATCACCTTGGCGCGCTCAATATCCATGAACCCAAAATTCTTCTGGTACGCAATTTGACCGTGGCGGGCGACCAAAACCTGGCATCCGGAAATTTTCTGGCGGTCGATATAGTGATGATTTAAGTGGTCGGTGATTCGATTCAGGCGCGAGGTGTTGAAGCCGTTGTTATTTTTCGGAGTGGTCATGTCTACTGCCTCGGTGTTTGAGTTGGTGTACAGCGCGTCTGTTATCGCAAGTATTTTGTTTTAGTGGCTCTGCGGGTTGTTGGCTTTTTTTTTGGTTAAGGTTAGCGGCGGTGCGTCACGCTGCTATAGTCTGTGCTGACAAATTGGAAGATAACAGCATTATCGTAGGGAGAAAATAATGATTGATTTTGAAATACCCGCAGAGACCAAAGCCATTCGCGCTAAAGTGCGAGAGTTTGTTCAACAAGTTTGTATACCTGCTGAGGCGACTTGTACAGCGGAAAACTTCGACAGCGTATTGGTTCAACTGCGTGAGCAGGCGCGCGGGCAGGGTCTATGGTGTCCTTTCATTCCTGAAGCTCATGGTGGCATGGGTTTAAAACCCTTGGCCAATGCGCTGGTGCAAATGGAGCTTGGGGAAAGTTTCTTAGGTGCATTGTCACTCAATACTCAAGGACCTGACGACGCCACAATGCTGACACTGCTTGAACACGGAACAGAGTTGCAGAAAGAAAAGTTCCTCGCCCCGCTGTTGGAGGGAGAGAAGCGTATTTGCTACTCGATGACAGAAAAAGCAGCGGGGGCTGATGCAACGGGTATGCAAACCACGGCCGTGTTAGACGGTGATAATTGGGTACTCAATGGCGAAAAATGGTTTAGCTCTTCTGCCAGCGTGGCAGATATTGCGGTGGTGATGGCAAAGACGGATCCAGATGCCCCGCGTCACGAGCAATACAGCACGTTTATTGTTGAACTTCCCAATCCGGGATATCAGATAGTGCGTAATATCGAAACCATGCAGCCCCACTCAGATTTGGGCCTGAAGCTGGGTGGCTCGCATTCGGAAATTAAAATAGAAAACCTGGTTGTGCCGCGTGAAAATCTTCTCGGTGGGCAGGGGCAAGGCTTCAATATGGGCCAACACCGCTTAGCTTATGGTCGACTTCGCCATGGAATGCATAACGTTGCCATTGCGCAGCGCGCCTTAGATTTAGCGGCCGGGCATGTCGTGGAGCGGGAGACCTTTGGTAAGCGGCTTGCTGATCGTCAAGGCGTTCGTTGGATGTTAGCTGATTGTGCTGCAGAGATTTACAAAGCGCGGTTAATGCTGCTGCACATCGCATATAAAGCTGAACGCGGAGAGGATCTACGTCAGGAAAACGGAATCGCGAAAGTGTTTTTGGCGCATATGGTGCATCAAGTGGTAGATACCGCATTGCAGCTGCATGGCGCGTTGGGATACAGCCACGATACACCGTTGGCGCGTTGGTATGTGGGTATTCGCAGCCAGCGGTTGGTTGATGGTCCGGACGAGGTTCATCGCTGGCGTACTGGGGCAAACGTAATTAAAGCGTTTGAAAAATATGGCACGACGGCGTCTGCGTGCGGCGGCGAATTGCTGTAATGGGGATTAATTCGCAGCTGCAGGAAATGGCGCGTCGGGAAGTTGAAAACTTCAGGCACAATCGTATCGATTTGGCCGATGAGGTCTTGGCGGTGCCAACAGCCGATTATGTTGACCAGGCGCGTTGGCAAAAAGAAATCGATTTGGTGTTCAAACGCGTGCCCCTTGCGCTAGGATTTTCCAGCGAGTTTTCGGCGCCGGGTGATTATAAGGCGCTTAAGGTCGCCGGTGTTCCTGTCATTATTGTGCGTACGCAAGACGGTAGCATTGCTGCTCACGTCAATATGTGCAGTCACCGAGGAAATTATGTTGTTGCTGAGGGCTCGGGCCATACCACGCGCTTTAGGTGTAATTATCATGCTTGGAATTATGCATTAGAAGGCGATTTGATCAGTATTCTTGATGAAGAGAATTTTGGTTCAGTGGATAAATCGTGTCATGGCTTGACGGCGCTGCCTGCTGCTGAGCGAGCGGGCCTGGTTTGGGTGACTTTGAATCCTGATAGTAAAGTCGATATTGATGATTTTTTAAGTGGCTATGAGGCCATGTTGACGCAGCTGCGATTTAATGAAACTCAAGTAGCCGGCACGCAACGGCTAGATGGCCCCAACTGGAAGGTTGCTTATGATGGGTATCGTGATTTTTATCATTTGCCTGTTTTGCACAAAGAGACAATTGGCGCGGGGCTTTCTCATCAACCGGATTACTATGCTTGGGGGCCTCATGTACGGGTGGTATCGCCGAATAATTTTGCGGATTTGGCAAATACGCCAGAAGCTGACTGGGCGGATACACAAATAACCCAAGGGGTCTGGACCATTTTCCCGAATATCTCAATTGCGGGAGGCGCGAATAGAGATGGGATGTATATGGTGTCGCAACTGTACCCGGGGGAGTCCCCAATGACGTCAACCACCCAACAGAATTTCCTGCATTTTGGGGACGTGAAAGACGTTGATCAAGAAGCGTTAGATGGGTTTATGTCTCTGATGCATACGGTGGTTGCGCAGGAAGACTATGCGACAGGATTTAACGTTCAGTCTGCATTGTCTACGGGAGCCAAAGCGTTTTCCTACTTTGGACGAAACGAAGGCGGAGGCCAATTATTTCATCGTTGGGTAGACGCCATCCTGGCAGCGTCGGATGATGAGTTACCTGCTCTGTTCGCCAACGGAATATAAGGCTCACGCAGACGAAATGATGGGGGTGCGATATGCGTAGGGGGTTAAAAGGATTGCTTTGGGGCCTGTTAGGGTTGTTCGCAGTTCTGTGTTTCTGGGTCTTTGAGCGCGATTTTCCGGCCTCTGGCGTGGATCGACAATACAGCAATGAAGCCTCTGCGTTTTTGTCACTGGCCAATGGCACTCGGCTTCACTTTCGTGACCAAGGCAATCCTGCGGGACCGACGATTGTGCTATTGCATGGGTCAAACTCGTCGCTGCATACGTGGGGCCCCTGGGTCAATGCCTTAGGTGATGGTTATCGTATGGTCAGTCTGGATCTGCCCGGTCATGGCCTCACCGGGCGTACGCCAGATGATGATTATTCAACGGCTGCTTTCATATCTGCCGTAGGCGCGTTGGTCGAGCACTTGAACTTGGATACGTTTGTGCTGGCAGGCAATTCCATGGGTGGTGGTGTCAGTTGGCGTTACGCGTTGACTCATCCGGAGCAGGTGTCTGCGTTGGTGTTGGTAGATGCCTCTGGCCCACGACAGTGGCGAAGAGCCGACCTTGACCCATCGCAAGATCGTTCGGACACGCCACTGGCGTTTCGTTTGTTGCAAAGTCCATGGTTCCAGTCGATAGCAGGGTATATAGATCCCTACTATTTGGTGGTTCAGGGTCTCAAAGCATCTCACTTTGAGCCGAGTATAGTGGATGATGATTTAGTGAATCGTTATTACAACTTGTCGATGCGCGAAGGAACACGAGCGGCGACGATTAAACGGTTTAGTACCATGGCAGATGCTGTTAAGGCAGATGCGTCATATGATCTTGGTCAAGTGAGGCAGCCGAGCCTCATTCTTTGGGGGGAACACGATACGCTGATACCGGTCAGTTATGCTTATCAGTTTGAGCAGGCGCTGCCGGATGCTGAGGTGGTTGTATACGCTGACGTAGGCCACATTCCGATGGAAGAGAAACCGCAGGTCAGCGCACGCGATGTGCATACGTTCTTGTGCGCCCGGGGCATTGGGCCGTGCGCTCTAGAGTTAGGCAGCGCTGCATGGTGATGCTCAGGCGCGAAAGGGGGGCGGCCACAATAGTGCGCTTATAAAGGTTCTCCATTTTCATAAGCTTGAAAATCTAACTCTGCTTGCCGACGCTCTCCGGTAATGTCAACCAGATCGGGGTATTTGGGTGTGGTCATATAACGTGCGATGCAATCGCCGATTAAGGCTGGGTTGTTGATGGTTGCGAGTAGAAGGTCTTGAAGATGTTGGACGTACGCAGAATCAATCTGCGAGCCGCCTGCTGTGGCATATAACGCGGGATCGAAGACGGGTGTTTGTGCATTGTTTGTGCTCAATTCTGCAGCGAGTTCGCCCAGCAGATCAGCAAGAGTAGGTGCGCGAAAACCGATTGAAAATGTCAGGCTGTCGCTTTTTGCGATCCCCCAATGAGCTATTTTGGGTGGCAGGTAAAGCATGTCGCCTGGGGTTAAAAGGTGTGATTCGTGGGTTTTGAACTCATCCACGAGTGTAAGATCGCCGTGACTGGATTGGGTTGTCTCGGGACCACAAGCTTGCCCGATCTGCCATTCCCGGTTTCCCTCAACTTGAAGTAAAAATACGTCGTAGTAATCAAAGTGTGGTCCCACGCTGCCGCCCGGTACCGCATAGCTGACCATGATGTCGTCCAGTCGCCAGGATGGAAGAAATTGGAAATTGGCCTTCAAAGCGCTAACTTGTGGCAGCCACAGGTCGACAGCCTGCACAAGCAGTGTCCAATGGCGCTCTGGGAGGCTTTCGAAATCAGCGGCTGTGAAGGGTCCGTGGGTCAATGTCCATTGCGCGCAGGTTGGGTCTTGGACTATTAGGCGCGATTCTACCTCTGTCTCAAGAGATAACCCGGCCAATTCCTCGGGGGTGCAGGGCGAGGTGTAATCGGGCAAAGCCTGTCGTACGAGTAAGGGTTGTTTTTGCCAGTAATCATTTAAAAATATCTGCGGGCTTAGGTGCCCCAGAACGGAGTGTTTCACGGCATATCCGGAGGTGGAGGACAACTTTCGATCAAAGTCAGCGTTCTGTTGATGTTGACCCGGTGCCTTGATGCCTGTTTTCAGGCATCAAGGCGCGCGGTTTGACATTTGAACGCTAGGAGCGTTTCGCGTTGATGACCAGATGACCTTCGCTGGCGTGTTGACTCGCAGCGCCAGTGTTGCCAACCCAGACACACAGCTGCGGATCAGCGTGCTGAATGTCTCCAGAGAGCCATACGCCTTTTGTCGTAAAGATGCCCATTTGGTTGCCTTTAGTCAGCTGGATGTTGCCGTCTGCATTCAGCTGGTAAAGCATTTCCGGATCAAAAGGATGTGTAATGCTTGCCATTATTCGCCTATCCATTCTGTTAATTTATGATGTAACCATCGCACTTTGGACTCTTGATAGCCGGATAATACAACCCCTGTTTGATAGGTTGATTCCAGACCTTCCTGTACGCGAGGCATATTAAATGCGTCTTGATCAAAGACCTTGCCAAGATAGCCCAATGCGGTCGACCAAGACTCATGCGCCTCTAGCCAGTGGGTTTCTGCCGGGGCGGGGCGCTCGCCTGAAAAAGGCGCCAGCATAATACATTCCATAATCGCAGATCGATGATCGTTGCCGTTGGGGCGAAAACGATAAACAATGCCATTAAATGCACCCCATGGATGGAAATTGGGAAACAGCGTGTAGTCTAAGCTGTCAATCATCTCGGCATCACAATATTTGTCGACCAGATCGCCGGCTGCGGGGCGCAAGTTAGTCCTTGCCCGTTCGGCGAGAAACGTTCGCATATGCATACCCTCTGGCACCTCAGGGGCATCAGCATCGTGATCGAGATCCATATTGGTGCGCAGAATATCGTCGTTGGATACCGCGTAATCTAACAGCGGGCTGGACGTGCCGCCGGGAGTGATGACGCGGGCACAATTTTCCCAAATGTCGACCTGGCTGTTGACGTCTCCGAGACTGCGTAAAATTTGAGGGTGGGTGCCACTCACATGATAAGCCTCACAAAATGCTTCTTGTGCAATCTTCCAGTTGCAGGGCATAACCTTTGCAACGTGGGCGGCTTTGTACAAAGAACCTAGCTCCCAACGTTCGAATTGTTTTGCGAGATCTTTGATGAAATCCTCAAAGGGCCCGCAGTTCTGATCAGGGTTGATAAAAATAAACCCCTCCCAGATTGCAACCGGCAGGGCGGGCAGATCAAAGTTGTCTTGATCAACTTGAGGGAAATCCCAGTCGGCTGGAATGTCGCTAAAACTGCCGTCTAATTTCCAGCAAAAGCCGTGAAAAGCACAGCGCAGTTCAGCGGCGTTGCCGTCATGTTCTTTGAGCATGCGACCGCGGTGTAAGCAGGCGTTGGGAAAGGCTTTGATATCACCGGTTTCGGTGCGCACAACAATGAAGGACATGCCTGCAATGTCATAGCGCATATGGTCTCCGGGCAGGGGTATTTCTTCTTCACGGCAAGCCATCTGCCAAACTTTTTTCCACAGGTGTTCCACTTCTTTGTCGTGGTAAGCTGCAGTGGTATAACGGGTGACTGAAAACTCGTTAGTCCCCATGTCTTTCGGGGACTCTGAGCGTAAAACTTCAGGAACGGCATGTGAGTCCTGATCGAGCAGGTCTTGATAGGTCAATCCTGTCGATCGCGGCATCGTTGCGGGATCTAGGTCTTTATATGCTTCGGCCATGTTAATCCTTGTTGGTTAATGTTAACTCTTGCTTGGGTTGAATCTACGGGGGTGCGACATCGGTTGCCCCTGACTTGCTGGTCACTGAATTTGGATCCACCCGATCTTGTCGGGGTTTGGCGATAAATTCAATATTTAGTTCGCGCAGCGCTCGCAGCGAAAAGTTGGGCACGACTTCAAAGGTGTTTTTGCCCGGAGCAAAAGACATCTCGTCCACGCGGTCACACAGCGCCCGGAAGGCCCAATACAACTCGCGTCTGGCCAATGGGGCGCCGAGGCAGTGATGTATGCCAGAACCGTAACCCAGATGTCGTGCTGGTTTGGCTCGCTCTAGATTAAGCTCCGCGGGGCAATCGAATTCTCGTTCATCCCGGTTAGCGGCGCTAAAACGTATGTTAATCATGGCTCCGGCAGGAATTCGGGTGCCCTGTAGTTCAACGTCTTTGGCGGCAACCCGGAACAAACCTTGTACGGGTCCTTCTAGACGAACAATTTCCTCGCAGAATGTTTTGAGATGTGTCTCCGGGTCCGCTTTGAGTTGCGCCCAAACCGCAGGATTTTCGATGAGTAGTTTCATGCCGTAGGCAATGGCATTGGTGGTGGTCTCTGAACCCCCGACAAAGGTATCGGCCATCATTTCAGCGTGTAACTCATTATCATTGAGCGTGCGCCCCCATTCCGGTATGACTCGATTGACCATCTCTGAGAGCAATGTGTCATCGGGAGCTTTGCGCAGACGATCAAAAATTTTCTGGAAGTAGTGTTGGGCCTCAATCTCCATTTCCACAGACCACCGTTCTTCTTCTTCGGTCTGCATCATGCCCAGACGCTGCACCCAGGCATCGGTCCAAGCTTTGATTTGCCAGATGTCCTCTTCGGGTACACCCATTTGATGGCCAATGACAATTAGCGGCAGGGGTACCGCATATTGATGCATCCAGTCGCAATGACCGTCTTCGATGAATGCATCGACTAATTTGTAGGCCGTGTCGCGGACAAAGCTGTCCATGGCGTTGATTTTTTTGGGTTTGAATGCTTCGTTAAACATGGCGCGCATTTGTTTGTGGTTGGGATCGTCCCGGCCAGCCAGCGTTGGTGCGGGCACCCAACCTTTATCTTTGTACAGGGTCAGCATGCGCTCAGCTCTTTCCTGATTGATTCGCTCGCGCGAGCCCCCAGCGCCTCCCATGCCGTTGACGTAATTTTCTGTATCCAGCAGGACTGCTCGGAGATCTTCAAATCGAGTCACAATATAGAAACCGGTGACCGGATCCTGCCAGACAGGGGCTTGCTCGCGAAGCATGGCATAAGCGGAATAGGGGCAATTTTGCTGGCTTTGATCTAATAGATTGATGTCCTCAAGCGTCTGTGGTGTGTGCGCTTGGTAAGGGCTTTTGTGCATTTTGTATGACCTGTTCAGATATAGAAAAAAATTCCAGTTTTGCAGCGCTTTTAAGTATCAGGGGCGCGGGTGACGGCGCAATTGGCCACAGTCGTAAAAGACAAGGGGCAACAATTCATGCTTTGTGTCCGAGTTGTGCCTGCAGGCTGTGATGTCGGTTGCCGCAGGTAAGAGGCAGCATGTGGCTGACATAGGCTCGCCTAATGCGGGATTCGAGATGCCCCAAATTGACGAGTTCCTTGCTCCAGAGCATATAGTTAGACCAAAAAGCAGACACGAGATCCAATGCAAGCTCATCCAGATCTGTGTGTGGTATCAATTCATGCTTGTTCAGCATGGCCTGCAAAGACGCTTTTACAGCCCGCGCATTTCGATGGATCAATACCTGGGCCAGCGGATCGTTGCCTTGAGCGCGCAGCAATGCTTGCGTCATGGCCAATGCGTAGGCGCTATGCTCTTTGGTTTGCTTGATCGAAAGCGCCAGTTGCGCCATCAACCGGTCGAAGCCAAGTTCAGCGGTTTGTTCGGCTCTTATCCATGAATCAGCAATGCTGGCTTGCAAGGCTTCTAAAACCAGTTCGTCTTTGGTGTTGTAGAGGTTGTATAGCGTGGTTGGCGAGACGGCAGCTAAGTGGGCGACATCACGCATGATCATGCCGTCATAGCCCGCTTGTCCAACAAGGGTTCGAGTGGCGGAAAGTATCCGCTCGCGCCTGGCTTGTTGGCTTGCTGTCAGCTCACGATGGCTAAGGGCGGCTTTCATGGATTAAATGCCCCGTCGTCCATAAATTGATCAACCATTGCGCGGGCGCGAGTTTTATCTTCGAACCAAAGCTGATTGATCAAGCTAAATTCCTGGGTTTCTCTGGGGACGTCGGAGTCCCTAAAAATCGCGCCGACGGGGCAGGCCGCTTCGCACACCGCACAATCGATACAGTCGTTGGGCTCGATATAACACATGCGATCAATGTCTTCGACCAAGATACAGTCGACGGGACATACCTCAATACAAGACTGATCTACGACGTCAACGCATGCGCTGGTGATTACAAAAGTCATTCTTCAAACGTGCCCGTGGTGTCGAATTTTGAGTCAGGGGATTGCGGGACCATTGCCATGTCAAAACCGTTGCTATGCCAAAAAGGAGCAGTTAGTCTAATCCAAAAGTGAACCTGACTACAATTTTTTGCGGGGCAGGCAGCTGATTGTGGGGCTGTGCTGTTTGAGGGGGTAATCGCATATGATTTCGATTGTTGAACAGCTGGCACTAGAGAGTGTTGCCGTCGACGAAGCGGCGGACGGCTTTCCGTTAATGCCCGAGGGTGAGGCTTTCGACATGGGGCGCGATCCAGAAGGGCGACCGTTGATCGACCCGCGCATATTTGATTCGCCGGAATTCTTTAGAAACCCTTATCCCTACTATCGCATCCTCAGAGATCATTACCCGGTCTTTTTTGATCAATTGCATAACTGCTACTGGGTGACGCGTTATGACGATATCAGTGAGTGTTATTTTGATGATGAGGGGTTTAATACAATTCCAAAAGGCAGCTCTAGTGGTGTCCTTGGCAATACCCAACTTGAGTTGTCAGGGGTAGAGCATCGGCGGCGGCGCAACCTCTACGGCCAGCATCTTGTTGGCAAATCATTGCAGCAACGCATTCCCGCAATTGAGCGTCTGGCGCATGAAATGATCGCGCACTGGGATACAGCGGCGGCCGCCGGCTCCGATTTTGTGCACGATCATCAAGGCAAGCGCACCATTGAATTAGGAAAAATGTTCGCCAACGAATTTCCAATTCGAGTGGTGTGTGAGGTGCTTGGTTTTCCAAAAGATGCGCAAGCAGATTTTTACTATTGGTATAACTCGATGATGACCGGTTTAGGCGGCTCTGCAACACACCAGCAGGGTGTCGAGGCGCGGCAGCATCTCGAGGATTACGTGGCAGGTATCGTTGGCGAGCGACGTCAAACGCCCACCTTTTTATACGATGAGGCGGGCAACCCAATGGGTAAGGACATCATTAGCAAGCTGTGCGAGACCAAAGTCGACGGCGATTTTCTGTCTACTGAAGAAATCACCTCGAATATCGCGCTGATTGTCGGGGGCGGGGGAGAGACAACCCGCGGCGCGATTATGAATCTCTGGTGTTTGCTGTTGCGGCATCCCGACCAGTTGAGTGCGGTGCTTGCAAACGAGGCTCATTGGGATCGCGCGTTTCACGAAACATTACGCCATTCTTCTTCAATTGGCGGGCAGCCGCGACAGAATTCCTTTGATATCGAGATGCATGGTGTTCGAGTTCCGGCGGGTTCGTTGATGCAGATGGTTGATTTCTCCGCCAATCATGATGAACGTATCTTTGCGTCACCTGAAGCCTTTAACATTTTCAGATCAGATCTCTATTGCGGCAAGCTGCTGCGCAGTGGCTATCGCAAAGAGGGCGTTTGCAGTCATATGGCCTTTGGCGTTGGCCCCCACCTTTGCCCGGGTGCTTGGATTTCTCACCAAGAGGCTGTGGTTGGCTCTAAAATTCTCGCCCAAGTTATGCATAACCCGCGCATTGTCGAAAGTCGAATGCCACGCGATATAGATGGCGTTAAGCCTGCGCCTATGGGGATAGTTGCTGTACGTGAGTTGTGGCTTGAGTATGAACTTGACGGATGAATGACTCAGATCAGGCGATCTCGGGCCGTAACGGGGTAAGTATTAAACGATCAGCGCAACGCGCCTCGGGTCAAGCACAGGGCTACCGAACGTATGAGGTTTACCAACGTGAGCGTGTGGGTGAAAGTACACCACTGATCAAGCCCGGCGCACTCATCAGTGATGACTTCAGGCGTGATCCTTATCCGCTGCTTGGAATTTTGCGAGAGCACTATCCTTGCTATCGGAATTGGCAAACGAACAGTTATTGGCTGACCCGGTATAACGATGTCACCTCTGTCTTCACCGATGATGCTAATTTTGAATCTCGAGCCAAGACACGGGATTATCACGCTTTAGCCGGTGCGCGTGATTTAGGGCAAATGCTGTGTGTGCTGACGGCAGAAGAAACGCTGATTGATCAATTTGCGCCCATGGTCGCGGAGAAACTTGCGCACGACTTAGCAGTGGCAGGTTCGGGTGATTTGGTGACCGATTTTACTGCGCCTTTTGCGTTGCAGCTCTTGGCGCGACTTCTGGATTTGCCTGAGGCTGTCGAAACGCCATTTTTCAGCGCCTACTGGCGCGCCAGGTTGGGTTGCTCTTGGGTGCCGGTGAGGAAAACGCAGGGAGACCAGGCAGTGGCTGAATTGATCAAGCTGTTTGCGCCCCTTGTCGAAGCGCGTCGCGGTCAACCCGGCGAGGACTTGCTTTCAGTTTTGGTGAATTCCCGGGTGCCTGAGGGTTCACAGGCTGTCACTGTGCAAGATTTGGTAATGACTTTATTAGAGCGAGACCATGACACTCTGCACGGTTCACTGGCAAATTTGTGGCAGCGCCTGCTGACACACCCAACGGCGGATGCGCAGGCACGCGCTGAACGACGCTTGCTGAAATTGGCTTACTTGGAGACCGTGCGCCATGCAACGCCTATTGTCTCCGTGGCTCGATATACCCGCCATGAGGTCGAGCGTTTTGGCAAACTGCTGCCGGCTGGAGCACTAGTGGTTTGTTCTGCCGCAGCAGCTAATCGCGACCCGCGTGTTTTTGACGAGCCTGATAAATTCATTGTTGATCGTAAAGACCTTTGCCAACGTGAACCGCGCGGGCAGTATCGTGCAGATGGTTTGGCTTCGGGTTTAACCTTTGGCTTAGGTCCACCGTCACGCCATCCTGCTGTGCCTGAGGACCGGCCCCGATCCAAGTATGCATTGAACCGAGACACAGTGGTTGCGGTTTCGCAAATATTACAGCAGGTGATCCCCGATTTGCGTTTGCAACCCAACAGTCAGCCGCGACTGACTGCTCTGAGTGTCGGAGATATGCATACCTGTTGGCGATTACCGGTGCTGTGTTAGCGCTTCTTGAATTGGTGCGCCCAATCTTTGGCTTGTGCAGATGCCAGCCAGTGCAAAGCGTTTTGTAGCAGTCGACGGTAGTTGCTGTTGTTGTAGGCTAATGGCCCATCGCCCACATCGGAAACCACAATCGGGGATTTTCCGCATGCGTTTGCCCATACCAGCAGGTCGCTGCCGGGAGCATGCGACCACTGGGCTTGCTCCTCAGCCGGCGCCATGGGCGGAGGTGAGAAATTTTCCGCAATAAAGTCATACTTGCCGCGCATCAGCGGCAAGACGTTAGCTTCATAGTCTTGGGTTTTTAAATACAGCTCGTCGGTGATTTCAAATCCTGCTTCAAGGCCCTCGAGTACCGGATGGTGCCCCTGAGGCACAAGCGCTAGGGTGGCATTGGTCAAGGGGCCATGGCCGCCGCGATAGCCCGAACCGGGAACCATTTTGCCTTCCAGTTCGCCGGCCGTGAGCATAAAAGAGGATCCTGTGATTTGTCGCCATAACGGCCACAGTGGCCAGCTGACGGTGGCATGATTAACCAGCAAAATGCCTTTTCCAGAAGCAACCAGCGCTTCTATCGCCGCAACGTAACTTGGGGTCGGAATGCCGCTGTCTTGTGTGTCATCATGCAACAGCCCAGCACCAGGTATGCCGCACATGTCGTAGAAAAACACCACGTCATAGGGGGCGATATTTTGCGGCTGTAAGATGATTTGCGCGGCCGGTTGTTCCACCAGCGTCGCAGTAATGCCCTCCATCTGGGTAAACATTTCCAAAAAGGTATCATGGGCGTAGTCGTGGCCTTTACTGACAATGAGGACATTGGTTTGCGACATCTCTATTCTCCGATTGACGTTAGCAACAAGCTATCGTTGATTATGATTTTTTGATTGCCGGCTGGTTTGGCATAATCCAGCGAGGTTTAGATGGTCAGTTGCCTCTGATTGGATTTGGAGTTAGCCTAACGCATAATTGTATCAAACTACAAAATTTTGTTGGCGAAATAAATGAATACTTCAGATAAAAAACCGAACCATTCTTTGAGCCCAATAGGCTGCCCCATGCATGCCGTCGATGTTGATCTATTTTCGCCGGGTGCGCAGGAGCATTGGTACGAAGCTTACGATATTCTTCACAACGAAGACCCTGTGCATCTTTTGGAAGGTGAAGGTTTTTTGCCCGGAACAGATGCTTATGTTCTTACCAAGCATGATGATATTGCGGCTGTTGTGCGTGACGAGGTTCGTTTCCCACTGCCCGGTAGCATGTTTGTGCGTCAGCTTGTTGAAGCGGAAGTTGACCCGTTTGAGCAGCCCAATGTGAACGTGTTGATGGCCAGTATTGCGTCGCTGCGACCCAACCCAGAAATGTGGAGATCGCATCGCCAGGAACTTACCGATCCCTGGGTGGGACCGGGTGCGTCGCGCAATGCAGCCATGGTGACTCAATTCGCCCACCAATTGATCGATCAGTGGATTGCACGGGGTACGGTCGAGTTTGTAGGCGAGTTTGCACAGCCGCTGCCCCAAATGGTTATGGCGGGGGTGCTTGGATGGCCGTTAGAAGACCTTAATTTATTAAAATATTTCGGTGATGGCTGCGTGCAGCCTTTTGTTTATGGCACCGGGCCGAGAAATGTGCTCTCCGAGGAGGAAATCAAAGCGCAGTTTAAGGTTCTGGATGAATTCAAACAGTACACTCAGGATTTGATTAGTCACAAACGGCAGCATCCGCAAGATGACATGATCAGTTATCTCACCACGGTGGAATACTCACCCCTTAAGCGCAAACTGACAGACTTGGAAATCAATGGTGTGGTCTATGCGATGGTGATCGGCGGTCTGGAGACGACGCAGTATGCATTGGCCGAGCAAGTACAGCTGTTGATTGAAAATCAGGAAATCTGGTCAACGCTGCAGTCGGACCGCTCCAAGGTGCGTGCTTTCACCGAGGAAGGGATGCGGCTGCGATCGCCCACTCAAGGGTTGTCGACGAGAATTACCAGTCAGGATGAAGTTTTTCAGGGCGTGACGGTGCCCAAAGGCTCGTTCCTGCATTTGCGTTGGGCAGCGGCAAATATCGACCCACAAGAATGGGCGGAGGCGAAGTCACTGAAGCTGGACCGGAAAGCAGGTACGCGTCACCTCACTTTTTCTCAGGGAGCACGGGTTTGTCCCGGGGCACACCTTTCTCGTCTGGAGCAAACGGTGGCATGGAATGTGCTGCTTGACCGGGTCGGTTCTTTTAAATATGCCGCTGACAATACATTCTTACATCAACCGGGCATTATGTTGGGGACGCTGGCATTGAATCTGAACTTCGACGTCGTTTGAGGCATGTGATTCACACGCCAGCATCTGCGGCGCATCGCCGCGCGAGCGTTTTCAACCTGTCCAAGCAAGGACATCAATATCTCTGTTAAAGGTAAATAACATGGCACAAAAGGTTCGTTTTGGCCTCTGGTATGATTTTCGTAATCCCCCGCCAAGCACTCTGTCTTTCGAAGATTTGTATCAAGAAAATCTGCGTCAGATCAGCTGGGCGGAAACTCTGGGGTTTGAATCCGTATGGTTAACCGAGCATCATTTTGTGACTGACGGTTACACCCCTTCGCCTTTGGTGATCGCCGCGGCGATAGGTCAGGTCACCCAGCGTATGCAAATTGGCACTAATTTAATGCTGCTGCCTATTGCCGATCCTGTAAGACTCGCCGAAGACGCGGCTGCATTGTCGATTTTGACGCAAGGGCGGTTTGATTTGGGTGTGGGATTGGGCTACCGAGCGCTCGAGTTTGATTATTTTAAACGCAGTTTGAAGAATCGCCCAAGCCTGATGGAAGAGGGAGTTGATATCTTGCGACAGGCTTGGAGTGGTCAGCCGATTGAAATTACAGGTAAGCGATTTTCTATTTCGGGATTGACCGTTGCGCCGCAGCCGCAGTCGACGCCAAAAATTCTGATGGGTGGCATGGCCCAGCCTGCAATAGCGCGTGCGGCGCGTCTGGGTGACGGTTTCTTATCCACTGGTGGGATTGGTCATGATGTTTATATCGATGCTCTTCGCGCGTTAGGACGGGATCGCAGCGAGGGCGCAATCTATGCGGGACATTGGGGGATTATTTCAGCTGACCCGGAGGCGGAAGCTAACCGTGTGGCCGACTATGCGCTTTATCAAACCAACGAATATGTTTCTTGGGGTGCGTTTGGTCCGCCGGATGAAACGCCTTTGTTTCCTGATGGGCATACCGCGTTAGAACAGGGTCTTTATAACGTATGGGACGGTGATGAGGCGGTTAGATCATTGACCGAAATGCTGCTGACCTATCCCGAGATTAGAGACGTGCATTTCTGGGCGCAACTACCGGGTGAGCCCATTGAGCAGGGTAGTGCCCGTCTTGAGTATGTGGCCAATCACGTGCTGCCGCAGGTGCGAGCGAATATAGCAGCGGCTTGATAAGACTGCATGATAGGACGTATAGAGCCGGGCCTTTAAGGCGCGGCGCCGTCAAAAAACTGGGTGAAACCGGCCGGTGCATAGGGACCCGCGACCACTTGTTCTAGCGCCCCAATGCCTGTCCTTTGGCCGTCACTGACCCGGACCACCTGCTGCACATGAATGTTTTCTGGTCTGAGTAGGTCGATCTTATGCGGGTCAAAGCTCTCGTGCCCCAGCGCTAATTCGCCCTGCCAGCTGCCCTGGCGCCATTTGGGGTGAGCATAGCCCAAGCCTTTCATTTGAAATCTCAGTATTGGCTCCATGGTGATGGTGCGAATTGAACCGTCGAGGTGTATCAGGTCGAGTTCCGCATGCTGCGCCAGTCTTGTGCCCGGGTGATAGGTGATTCGATGCTGGGCGGTTGCCATATGTTTCACCTGGCCGTCTTCGATAGCGGGAATCGCATCCGTGTCGCGATACAGCGGTGCGGTAAGTCCTTCGCGCACCAGTGCGCGCCCATCTTGGCCGTCGAAAAATATCGCATGTGTGATGTGGTCGTCCCAAAACAGTGGCGCCCATAAGAAAAAAATGCCCTCTGGCACAACAGGCGCGCCGCCAATTTCTGCTTCGCCGACGTGACGGACACCCCATGAGCGATCTTTGGTTGCCCGACATTGCTTGGAGTCTATTTTGATGGTGCCTTCGGGTGTCTCCAGAGAGCCTTGCCATGTGCCAAATTGATCAAATCGAGTGGCATCCATGACCCGTCGCGAACCATTCCAAAGGGTTTGCCGGGCTTCTTCTATCGATGCTGTTAGCGCTGAGAAGGTCAGATCGCAGGCCAGACCGCTAGAGTTGGAATCGAGGATGACGCGAGTTGTGCGCATAGGTTCGATAACTTCAATACGTAAGGGTCCAACACTCATATCGGTGCGTTCGTCAGGGGCGCGCCTGGAACCGAAGAAACAATGCTGCTGGCCGCCGGGTCGCACCACACTAAATGCGCCATCTAAGATACGGCGGTGGGGATATACGGCCATGCCCAGTCCAAAATAATAAGACCCATCGTTCGCATAGCCGTTGAACCAGGTACGATCGTAAACATTACGATCGCTGGTGCTTGGATGGCTCAGAGGTTCCGGTGTTTGGTGAATTGGGAAATCATCGAGTTTGTTGAGCATGAACTGGGCACCTTGGATTGAATGCGTATGGATACCATCGGTATGCTATCGTCTTGCGGGATTTAATCCTAATAGGAATTTTGCGCATATGGATAAATCTGCAAGTGTTGTGGTGCAAACTCTGGAGGTGTGCGCGCAAAAATTAGGGGATATCACGCCATTGGTTTTTGAGCAGTTTTTTCGGTTGAGTCCTGACGGTTATGCGCTCTTGGAACATTCTGATGAATCGATGCAGGGTCGCATGTTTGAAGCGGTGATTGATTTGCTGATGAATGACGAAGCGCTGGTGCCAGGGGGCTATTGGGATTGGGAGTTGGATAATCACTTCAACGCCTACCGTGTAACGCCGCAGATGTATCAGGCATTTTTTATCGCCACGCAAGCAGTGGTCCGCGGCGCATTTGGCGCAGCGTGGACAACGCAGGAGACCCGCGCTTGGGCAATCAAACTTGAACAGTTAATGTCGCGGGTGAACGCTCATGGCACAGGCTAGGAATCAGTAGTTCTAGGCAGGCCTGCGCACGAGGGTTAGGTTCACTTGATTATGCTGCGGAGGGCGCGGCCTTGCGGCGTCTGGGACGTCGTCGTTTGGTTGGGCGGTTTTCGCTTTGGGGGGCTCGGCTTTGTGGTGTTGCCCCTTGGCTGATGATGGCGGTGCTTGCGGTGGGAAAGTCTAAGGTCGCGATATCAAGTTTGCGTTTTATGAACCTTTCGATGGCTTTCAGACGCTTGGTTTCACTCGGATCGACCAGTGACCAAGCACACCCAAGCGCACCGGCACGGCCGGTGCGGCCTATGCGGTGAACATAGCTTTCTGGTTC